>Ga0233430_1000919_pt1 | contig 46814 bp, 44 predicted proteins | sample SI_118_April2016_2_FD_179883 | JGI IMG/M metagenome (GOLD analysis project Ga0233430, IMG submission 179883) | Seawater microbial communities from Saanich Inlet, British Columbia, Canada - SI_118_April2016_150_MG | ecosystem: Environmental > Aquatic > Marine > Inlet | place: Canada: British... | reverse complement strand
GCCGCACGCCCATGCAGACCCTCGTGGACGGCAAACGTATCTGGAAGGAAAAGTTCATAGGCTAAATCTGACCTGACAGCCACCGCCTCAAATCCGGTAACTGTCAGATCAAGTCGCGATCACTACACATTATGGACGTTGCGGCTGCCCAACTCGCGTACAATCTAATTACGCAGGAAAGTGCGAAGGGTAAAGTTTAGCTTCTCCTTCGCCCCCCTTTGTCCTCGCGTTGTCTCTAAAGACGGTTAACCGTCGCTTGCTGCCTTTGCCTTCGCCAGGACCTCATCTTCATAGGCTTTCTTGTCCCGGTGCCAAGCTTCCTCCTCCTTGGCTGATGGCCACTTCCGCGGTCTCATCCAGACAACAATTTTGTCCGGGTATTGCTGAGCGGCGCCCGATGCCGCATCGATGAAGATGCCGATGCCGCCGCCAAGGATAATATTGCCCAAGGTGGCGCCAACAAGGGTTTCGTCGACACTGGTTGTCGCTGTTTCGTACCCATTCTTATCGCAAACAATGTTCATGGGTCCGTCGCCTTTTCGAACCGTCGCGCTTCCCGGTGTACTGGGCAGATACCAAACACCTGCCTTGCTGTCATTCAACTTACAACTGGCGCCATTGACCTTCGGTGTTTCGACAAAAACCGTTTGGGTGGTACCGGATACTACCGTTGCACACCCGCTGAATAGAAACATGAGTCCAATTAAAAGAAGTCTCGCCACGTCTAATCCTCCCTACTACGTTAAGTGTGCGCGGGTGTTTAATTGCAGATTTGCCCGGCTACAATTACGTTAGCGTATACTTAAATTAACCGCAACCAATACTGGTGATATGAGGCTAATTGAGTGACCAATATGAGCGAGTTTTATGAATTACTAACTCGATTTACCGCTGGAGCTCATTTGGAATGAATGCGCTCTAGCGGTAACATCGGCAAGCAGGTGGTCCAGATCGCCGAGGCGCCGAATTAGCGGCGCCAATAGTCAGGCCAGTACTCAGGCCAGTATTCATAATTTTCGGCCGCGCATCTCGCGATATAGGATGAACAAACCGGCGCCCACCACCAGGGCGGCGCCGGCCAGTTTCCAACTATCAGGGACATCGCCCCATATGGCATAGCCCATGACGGCGGCCCAGACCAACGAGAGGTACCTGAACGGGGCCATGGTCCCCCCCGGCGCCAGCAACAGAGCCTGGATCGTCAACAGGTGCGAGACCGAATTCAGAATACCCGCGACGGCGAACAGGCCCCATTGCGCCGGGCTGGGCCAATGGGCGCCGAACATCGGCATACTGATGGCGCCGGCCAGAATTCCCGCCAGCATGGAGTAGAACAGGATCGAGACGGAGCTGTCGCCGCCGCGCAGACGGCGGGTCGCCACGTCACGCAAGGCCGACAACAGGGCGGTGAAGAGGGGGAAGAAGTAATAATAAGGGATGCCTTCGGCGCTGGGCTTCACCATCATCATCACGCCGGCGAAGCCAATGAACACGGCCAGCCAGCGCCGCCAGCCGACCGGCTCCCCCAGCATTGGCCCGGACATTGCGGTCAGCATGATCGGGCTGAGAAAAATGATCGCCAAGGCATCGGCCAAGGGCAGATAGATAAAAGATACCACCACGAAGATCGAGGTGCCGGCGCCCAGGATGGCGCGGATCAAAGTGCCTTTGAGATTGCGGGTCGCCAAGGCCCGGAAACCGCCGGCCCGCGCCGCTATGATAATGATGGGTACGAAGGTGAACAGACCACGGTAAAACATGATCTCGCCAGGTTGGAAATCCGCCGTCAGCCATTTGGTGATGCCGTCCTGGGTGGTGAGCAACAGTCCGCCAACGATCATGCACAAGGCACCCTTGGCGCCATTCGATAAATTACTGAACATCAATATATTATGCGTGCGGATCAACGCCGTTGCAGCAGGAATTCACGGCCCACCTTGACTTTCGGCTCGCCGTCGTAGGCGACGATGTCGGCGGTGGCATAGGTCTCGCGCCAGTCATCGGGCAGGTATGATCCCGTGCCGACCACATCGATGGGCGCGTTGACGGTGCCCATGACCTGGCATTTGAAAAAGTTGAAGCCCGAGGAGGCAACGATCCGCGCCTTCGGAAAGCCGGCTTCGTCCAGCCTGTCGCGCATATGGAAAATCGCCGCCGCCGAAACCCCGGTACCGACCAGCCAGCGCAGTTCTTCCTCGTTGCGGTATTGCCGCACCGCGCGGGGGACGTGGCGCTCCAGCACGGCGTAGGAAGATTGCGTGTCCAGGCCCTCGACAAAGCGGCCGCCATGGGTGTCCAGGCGCACGGCAAGCGCGCCTTCCTCGGCCAGATCTGGGAAGCGGTTGCAGACCGCCAGGGCATCCGTGACCTCCTGTCCGAAATAGTCGACCAGAATTGTCAAAGGCTCGCCGGGAAAAGCCTCGGCATACATCTCCGCTGCCTTCAAGGTGCTGCCGGCATAGCCGATCAGGGCGTGCGGCATGGTGCCCAGGCCTTTTTCGTTGCCAAAAAAGTGCGCCGTGGCGTCCGTGGCATTGCCGATAAAGCCAACCGCGTCCCGATCGCGCCTGGCCCCTTCGCTGCCGACGGAGGCGGCATAGGCCATCATCTCGGCCATTTCATGGCCGGCGCAGTGGCGCGCGTCCATGGCCAGGAACTGACTGTCAGGCAGGGCCGCACACATCAGATAGGCGTTGTAGGCGGCAACACAGCAGGCGCCCAGCTTTTGCAGATACAACGTTTCCAGATCGACCAGTTCGGACAACGGGCCGCTCAAATACAACAGCGGTTCGCCGGCGCCGACCCAATCGCCTTCCTCGAAGCATTTTTCGATATTGAACGTGACCCCGCGTTCGGCAGCGACCTGGTTCAGCCAATCGATCATCAGGCGGGGGGCAAAACTAACCGGGCGGCGCATAAAAACCGCATAGGTCACCTGGGCATCGCCGTTGCGCTGCACAATTGTGCGGGTCTTCTTGAAATACTGATCCGTCCAGCGATCAATATCGCCTTCCAGATCGTCACTCTCGTTTGGGCTTTTGCCCGCCATGGCCTGCGGTTCCCTATTGTGCGGCTTCAACCATTTCCGGCGCTTGCCGTGCCGGGCGCTGTTGTTTCAGCATCTCCGCGATCAGGAACGACAACTCCAAACTCTGCGAGGCATTCAGGCGTGGATCGCAGTGGGTATGATAGCGGGATGCCAATTCCTCTTCATCGATCAACTGCGCCCCGCCCAGACATTCGGTCACGTCCTGCCCAGTCATTTCCACGTGCACGCCGCCCGCGTGCGTGCCTTCGCCCTGATGGACGGCGAAGAAGCCCTTGACCTCGGCCAGAATGCGGTCGAACGGCCGCGTCTTGTAGCCGCTGGACGCCTTGATGGTGTTGCCGTGCATGGGATCGCAGGACCAGACCACCTTGCGCCCCTCGGCCTTGACCCGGCGTACCAGGGGCGGCAGTTTTTCCATCACCTCGACATCGCCCATGCGGGCGATCAGGGTCAGGCGCCCGGCTTCATTTTCGGGGTTCAAGGTGTCGATCAGGCGGATCAGGTCATCCGCCTCCATGCTCGGGCCGGCCTTCAGGCCCAGGGGATTGTGGATGCCCCGGCAATATTCGATATGGGCGCCGTCGGCCTGGCGGGTACGGTCGCCGATCCAGACCATATGGGCCGAGGTATCGTACCAACCGCCCATGCGGGTGATGGTGTCCTCGCGCGTCATGGCCTCTTCGTAGTTCAGCAACAGCGCTTCGTGAGAGGTATAGAAATCCGTTTGCCGCATTTCCGGCACGCTGTCGCCGTTGATGCCGCAGGCTTCCATGAATTCCAGGGCCTCGGTAATACGGCCGCACAATTCGCCGTAACGGGTGCCCGTATCGGTGCCGTCAACGAAGTCCAGGTTCCAGCGGTGGATCTTGTACAGATCCGCGTAGCCGCCCTGGGCGAAGGCGCGCAGCAGGTTCAAGGTCGCCGCCGCCTGGGAATAGGCGGTCAACAGACGGTTCGGATCGGGCTGGCGCGAGGCATCATCGAAATCAATGCCGTTGACGATATCGCCGCGATAGATCGGCAGCTCGACGCCATCGATGGTTTCGGTGGGGCTGGAGCGCGGCTTGGCGAACTGCCCCGCCATGCGGCCCACCTTGACCACGGGCACGGCGCCACCAAAGGTCAAGACCACGGCCATCTGCATCAGCACACGAAAGGTATCGCGGATATTGTTGGGATGGAATTCGGCGAAACTTTCGGCGCAATCACCGCCCTGCAGCAAAAAGCCATCGCCTTCCGACACCTGGGCCAGCTTGCGGCGCAGAGCGTTTACCTCGCCAGCGAAAACCAGCGGCGGGAAACTGCCGAGTTTATCCAAAACGCCGTCCAGGACCGCCTGGTCCGCGTATTCCGGCATTTGCAAGGCCGTACGTTGCCGCCAGCCGTCAGGGTTCCATTGCGTAGGCATAACTTCATTCCCCAGGAAAAGAAGCGCCTTGTATACGGTAAGCGGCAGGGCTTTCCAAGGGTGCTAAGTGGTTTTGCGCCGCTGTGTGAAAATGCCGAAAGGCGTGGTCAACCAGGTCAGCCACGCCAGAACAGCGGTGGGAGGGCCGTGCGGCTGGCAGATTTATCACGTTTCGGTTGATTTGCCGTTCCCATGCACCATAATCGATTGGCGCGGTATGAGAGGGTGATGGGTGAGCGGCAGCGGCGTCCATGAAATGTTGAACGGGGTAATCCAGGCTGTTGGCCTGGATTTGTCCGGGTTCACGCTGTTGGCTGTCTGGCTGGCGTCGTTCGCGCTCGCTAAAAAGCTGTTGGGCGGTAGCCGGAAGGCTGACCGGGGCCGCCGCATTTGGGCGTGGTTAGCCGGGAAACTGCATAGTCGCTTAAGGAACCTCTATGGCGATGGCATCACGTTGCTGCTTTCCTGGCTGGACAGGGGGGCCGGCGATGACTTCCTGGAAAAGGCCGCGCGCCTTCAATCTCGAATTGCCTTTCGAAATCCGTCGCCGTGGAGTTATGGGCTCTACGATCTGACCCTTAAATTGGCGTTGGCCTATCCATTGCTGTTCTTCGTTGTGGGATGGATGTTGTGGGGCGGTACGGTAACCGGCCTGGACACCTTCCTGCCACCCGAACCCGAAGTGCTGGCGCGAGCAGTTAACTTCGCCGGTTTCGTGGTTTTCCTCGTATGCTTTGTTCAGTTTCTACGATCTTCAGGCTGGCGCTCAGTTATCTACCTGTTGTTCACTGTCGCTGTCGCTGTCGCTGTCGCTGTCGCTGGCGCTGGCACTGTCGCTGTCGCTGGCGCTGTCGCTGTCGCTGGCGCTGTCGCTGGCGCTGGCGCTGGCGCTGGCGCTGGCGCTGTCGCTGGCGCTGGCGCTGTTGCTGTCGCTGTCGCTGTCGCTGTCGCATATGTATTCGACCGTGTTTCAAGCGCGCGTGGCAAGTCAATTTTTCTTGTTGTTCATTGGTTCGTTTTCACCGGTGCGGCCCTCGCCGCAATCTTTTTTGCCGTGCATATTCAAGGCGGCGGACAGATGAAAGCGTTGCCGTTGCTGGTGTTTTTTGCCTTGTTGCCTCTGGTCAATGCGCCTTTGGATTGGCTATCGTTGGGGTTGACGCGCGGCCTGTTGCGTTATGGCCTGGCCCTTGGGGGCGCTTGGCGCGTCGCCGTAATTTCCCTTGTCGATATAGTACTGGCCGGGATCTTGATATTTCCCCTGGCGGCAATTACGACGGCCATGCTTGGCCTCGCCAATTGGCTCGCGGTCCTGGCCGGGGGCGAGGCAGTCCTGCCGATTGCCCCATTGCTGCGGGCCATGGCCGAAACCCCCGCCGATCCGGCCCACTACTGGGTTTACCTTATGCTCCTTTCCACGCTGTTTCCGTCTCTGGTTCATATCCTGGGTGGCTTCGTGGGGTTGATGCTGGCTTGTCTCCAACCAATTTTTGAATCCGCCGTACAGGCGCAGGAATTCGTGGAAACGGAGGGCGGCGGCGACGTCACCAAGGACACGGTATTGCTCTATGTCTATCCCGCCTTCGCGGCGACGGGTGTGACGGCCCTTGTCTCGCTGATCTGGCTGGCCGGGGCGGCGGTGCCATTGATCGAGACGGCGGTGTATCAATTCGCGGCATGGCTGCTCGCCACGGCGGCAGGCGTTGCGGGACTCTTTCCGGTTTAGGCAAGGCCGCAATCAGCTTGGTGGCGAATTACTCCGCCGCTTGCGCTTCGGGCGGGGTCCATTTGCTGCGCATGGTGACCAGTTCCTCCGCCGCCGAGGGGTGGATACCGACGGTGGCATCGAACTGTGCCTTGGTGGCATTACAACGTAGCGCGATGCCGATGCCCTGGACCATTTCGGCGGCGTCCGGGCCGACCACGTGACAGCCGAGCACCCGGTCCGTCTTGGCATCGACGATCAGTTTCATCAGGGTCTTTTCCTCTGATGGCGTCAGGGTGTGTTTCATGGGCGTGAAGCTGGATTTGTAGATATCCACCTCGCCGATCTCGGCCCTGGCCTGTTCCTCCGTTAGACCAACCGTGCCGACGCTGGGCTGGCTGAAGACAGCCGCGGGGACATCCACGTGATTGGGCTGGCGGGGATTATTGCCAAAGACGGTATCGGCAAAGGCATGCCCCTCCATCAGGGCCACTGGAGTGAGCGCGATGCGGTCGGTCAGGTCACCCACCGCATGAATATTCGGCACGCTGGTTTGCGACCATGCATCAACCATAACGGCGCCGCCCTTGGCCAGTTCCACGCCGACGGCTTCCAGGCCCATATCGCCGCTGTTGGGGTGGCGGCCCGTGGCATACATGATCAGGCCCGTATCCAGGCTTTCGCCGTTGGTCAGGCTGAGGCGATAGCCGGTTGCGGTCTTTTCGATTGCCGTGACATTGGTATCGGTGCGCAGGTCGATGCCCTTTTTGCGGATTTCGCCCGCCAAATGGTTGCGTACGTCCCAATCAAAGCCGCGCAGGATCTGTTCGCTACGGTATAATTGCGTCACCTTGCGGCCCAAGCCATTGAAAATACCGGCGAATTCCACCGCGATGTAACCACCGCCCACAATAGTGATGTGTTCGGGCAGGGTCTCCAAGTGAAAGGCTTCATTGGAGCTGATGGCGTGCTCGATACCGGGCACATCCGGCATGGTCGGGGTGCCGCCGGTGGCCAAGAGGATATGTTCCGCCGTGACCGTTTCGCCGGCCACTTCGATGGTATGAGCATCCGTCAGGCGGGCCCGGCCGTCATAGCGGCGCACGCCGGCGCCATCCAGCATGCTGATATAAATACCGTTCAGGCGGTCGATTTCCTTGTCTTTGTTGGCGACCAGTTTGGCCCAGTCAAAGCTGGCCTTACCCACGGTCCAGCCAAAGGCCTCCGCATCCTCGAAATCCTCGGAAAAGTGCGAGGCATAGACGAATAGTTTCTTTGGCACGCAGCCCCGGATGACACAGGTGCCGCCATAGCGGTATTCCTCGGCCACGGCCACACGGGCGCCATGAGAGGCCGCGATGCGCGAGGCCCGCACGCCGCCCGAACCGGCGCCAATCACGAACAGATCAAAATCATAGGCCATGGAATAGTCCCCTTTGGGCGCTGCCAGAAATCAGAAGTATCAGCTGTCTTACAGGTAAACTAAGCGTCCCCGTTGGCAATTCCAAGATAGAGCGTTAAAAGACACACAATCTTGAACATCGAAGACACCAGATAATGATAGGTATCCCCATGCGCATGCTGACTATTTTGCTTCTTGCCCTGTTGCCTGGCATCGCGCCTTCCATCGCTGCGGCGGCGGCGCCGGAGGCCCGCAAAGCTCTGGCCGAAGCCAAAGCCTTGAGTTGCGCTTTCAAAACCGCGATCGAGACCAATTGGGAAGTTGACCGCTTCAATACCAAGCAACAAAAAGGCTTCAAATTCAGTATCGAAGGCATCAACACGGCCCGGGGCAACGCCAAGGCGGTTAGCGGTCAGGGTGCCAGCCATCTGGAAATGGTCGCGCTGTCCAATGTGCGCCATTTCCTCGGTTTCACCGCGTCGGGCGATTTGAACGTGACCTCGGTCCATGGCCAATTCTCTGACAAGTCCGGCGAATTCCTGGCCAGCCATTCGGTGCATATGGCCAGTGAACCGCCCCGGACCTTTCAGCATTTCGGCGGTTGTAAGGCAAAAGCCGAGTAAACAAGTCCGCCGGGCCGTACCCGTGTCTGGACAGCGACTGGGCGGGGGGCTATTTTCCGGCCGCCTGCCGGGTGTGCCATCGGCGTAGCGAATATATGAACTAGAGTGGTTGGATAGATCGAAATGCAAAGCGCGAACGATATCCGCAAGGCGTTCCTGGACTATTTCGCGGCGGCGGGGCACGAGGTTGTCGCCTCCTCGCCCCTGGTGCCGCACAATGATCCCACCCTGATGTTCACCAACGCGGGCATGGTGCAGTTCAAGAACGTCTTCACCGGTGCCGAGGCACGGCCCTATCAGCGCGCCGCCACCTCGCAAAAATGCGTTCGTGCGGGCGGCAAGCACAACGATCTGGATAACGTCGGCTACACCGCGCGCCACCACACGTTTTTCGAGATGCTGGGTAATTTCTCCTTCGGTGACTATTTCAAGGACCACGCGATCGAGCTGGCCTGGAACCTGATCACCAAGGAATACGGCCTGGATGCCAGCCGCCTGTTGGTCACGGTCTATCATGACGACGATCAGGCCTTCGATCTGTGGCGCAAGATTGCCGGCCTGCCCGAGGACCGCATCATCCGCATTGCCACTTCGGACAATTTCTGGGCCATGGGTGATACCGGCCCCTGCGGGCCGTGCTCCGAGATTTTCTTCGATCACGGCCCCACCATCCCCGGCGGCCCGCCCGGCAGCCCGGACGAGGACGGCGACCGCTTTATCGAGATCTGGAACCTGGTCTTCATGCAGTTCGAACAGTTGAGCGCGGAAGAGCGCGTGGAGCTGCCGAAACCCTCGATCGATACCGGCATGGGCCTGGAACGTCTGACCGCGTTGTTGCAGGGCACCAACGACAACTACGACATCGATCTGCTGCGCACCATCATGGTAGCCTCGGCCGAATTCACCGGCGTCGATGTGGATGGCGATCATAAATCCGGCCACAAGGTGATCGCAGATCATCTCCGCGCCTCGTCATTCCTGATCGCCGACGGCGTGCTGCCGTCCAACGAAGGGCGCGGCTATGTGCTGCGCCGGATCATGCGCCGGGCCATGCGCCATGCTCATATGATGGGCGCCAGTGATCCCCTGATGTGGCGGCTGGTACCCACCCTGGTTGGAAAAATGGGCCAGGCGTTTCCCGAATTGGTCCGGGCCGAGGCCCTGATCACCGAGACCCTGCGGGGCGAGGAAAGCCGCTTCAAACAGACCCTGGAGCGTGGTCTGCATCTGTTGATGGGCGAAGTGGACAAACTGAGCGAGACCGAGTCGCTGCCGGGCGAAGTCGCCTTCCGTCTATACGACACCTACGGCTTTCCCCTGGATTTGACACAGGATGTGCTGCGCGGCCAGAACCGTGCGGTGGACACGAAAGGCTTCGATGTGGCGATGGAGCGCCAGCGCACCGAGGCGCGGGCATCCTGGGCCGGCTCCGGCGAGACTGGCACGGACGCTATCTGGTTCGAGTTGCGGGAAGACTGCGGCGCCACGGAATTCCTGGGCTATGACAAGGACCAGGCCGAGGGCGAAGTGCTGGCCCTGGTCGTGGATGGCAAGCGGGTCGAGGCGGCGGAGGCCGGCGCCGAGGTTTCCATTCTGGTCAATCAAACGCCATTCTATGGCGAGTCCGGTGGTCAGCAGGGCGATGCGGGCCAGATGAATGGTGCTGACGGCCTGAGTATTCAGATCACCGATACGCAAAAGCGCGTGGCCGATTTGCACGTGCATCGCGGCACGGTTCAGGCCGGCAGTCTGAAAGTCGGCGATGCCGTCGAAATAGTGGTCGACGATGCCCGGCGCAATCAATTGCGCGCCAATCATTCAGCCACTCATTTGCTGCACGCTGCTCTGCGTAACCGGCTGGGTGCCCATGTCACCCAAAAGGGCTCCATGGTGGCGCCGGATCGGCTGCGTTTCGATATCAGCCAGCCCAGGGCGGTGACGGCCGAGGAACTCGCCCTGGTCGAGCAAGACGTGAACGAACAAATCCGCGTCAATACCGCCGTGCGTACCGGGCAAATGACCCCGGACGAAGCGGTGGAGCAGGGCGCGTTGGCGTTGTTTGGTGAAAAATACGGCGACGAGGTTCGTGTTGTTTCCATGGGCGATGGCGGTGATGCATCCTATTCGACCGAGCTGTGCGGCGGCACCCATGTGCGCAGCACCGGCGATATCGGCGCCTTTACGGTGATCAGCGAAAGCGCGGTGGCGGCGGGTGTGCGTCGGATCGAGGCCTTGACGGGTGCCGCGGCCCTGGCCCATTTCCATGAACAGGATGGTCAATTGCGCGCGGCGGCGGATCTGTTGAAGACCACGCCCGCCGACCTGCCTGATCGTATCGGTGCCCTGTTGGAAGAGCGCAAGAAGCTGGAACGGGATTTGAGTCAGGCCCGCCAGGCGCTCGCGCTTGGCGGCGGCGGCAAAGGTGAAGATAACGGCGCCAAGGATGTGGGCGGGATCGCCTATTCGGGCCGCCGCATGGACGATGTGCCGGCCAAGGAATTGCGCGGCATGGTCGATGCGGCCAAACAAAAGCTCGGCTCCGGCGTGGTCGCCTTTATCGCCGTGAACGAGGGCAAGGCGGCCCTGACCGTAGGCGTTACCGATGATCTGACGGATCGTTTGAGCGCCGTGGATCTGGTGCGCGCGGGCTCGGCCGCGGTGGGCGGCAAGGGCGGCGGCGGGCGCCCGGACATGGCGCAAGCCGGTGGCCCGGACGGCAATGCCGCCGATGCCGCCTTGAGCGCCATTGAAGATGCCATCGCGACGGCTGCGTCTGGATAGGCGATGGCCATGAAACAGCGGCTCTATGATCTGCTGGAGGGTGGCAACCGCGCTACGGCGAGTCAGCGCGCCATAGACCTATGGCTGGGCCTGCTGATCGTTGGCAATGTGCTGGCGGTGGCGTTGGAATCCGTGGCCCGATTTCACGACCACTATGGCGGCGCCTTCGCGGCTTTCGAGATTTTTTCCCTGGCCGTGTTCAGCGCGGAGTATGTCATCCGCCTGTGGGTCTGTACCGAGCATCCGCCATTGAAGCGGTTGGCGCCTGGCGCGGCGCGGCGGCGCTATGCCCTATCCCCCTTCATGATCATTGATCTGCTGGCTATCCTGCCCAGCCTGATTGTCTCCATCATCGGCGTCGATCTACGTTTCCTGCGTATCTTCCGCCTGTTGCGCCTGTTGAAACTGGCCCGTTACTCCCCCACCATCATCACCCTGGGGCGGGTGCTGTATGGTGAACGCCGGGCCTTGTTCGCCGTGGTCATCATCATGTTCGGCCTGTTGATGCTGTCGGCCTCGATCATGACGATCATTGAGGGCGCGGCGCAGCCGGAGGATTTCGGCTCCATCCCCGCCGCCATGTGGTGGGCCCTGGCGACCCTGTCCACGGTGGGCTATGGCGATGTGGTGCCCATCACCGCGCTGGGGCGGATGTTCGGCGGTGTGGTCACTTTGTTGGGGGTGGCCATGTACGCCCTGCCCATCGCCATCATCGCGGCGGGTTTTACCAATGAAAGCCGGCGCCGGGATTTCGTCATTACCTGGGGCATGGTCGCCCGGGTGCCGCTGTTCGCCAAGCTGGACCCCGTGGCCCTGTCGAAAGTGGGTGGCTTGTTGCGCTCCAAGTCCGTGCCTTCGGGTTACGAGATCGCCCATCGCGGCCAACCCGCCGACAGCATGTTTTTCATCGTCTCGGGCGAAGTCGTGGTCGATATCGACGACCACCGCGTGACGTTGGAGGAGGGTGATTTCTTCGGCGAAATCGCCCTGTTGCATGACACCACGCGCCGGGCGCACGCCTACGCCGTCACCGAATGCCGCCTGATGCAATTGATGAAAAGCGATTTCCACGGCCTGATGGAGACCGAGCCGACCTTGCGCGCTGAAATCGCCGAAGTCGCCGCTGAACGCTTGCGCCAGGGCGAATGGTCCCACGGTGATATACCGGACGATGAAATCAAGGATCAGCCGTTGCGGGGGGAGTAAGTCATCGCGGCATGCTCTAAACCCAATCACCCGGGGGCACCACATAAGGCGAAGCCGCCAGCGTGACTTCCGGCTTGGGCTCGGCGCGGAAGATGCTGCGCAGGTGGACTTCGTCGGGGCCGTCGCCGATCCGGAAGGCTCTGCTCCAGGCGAAGGCATCGGCCACTGGGGTGCCGTCGTAGCCGCCCATGGCGCCGAACACCTGCACCGCCCGGTCGGCGATGCCGTAATAGCCCTGGGCGATGGCCACCTTGAGGATCGATAGATCGCGGTAGGCGGATTTTTCGCCCATCGCATCAACCTGGGCCGCGACCTTGCGCAGCAACAGGCGCATTTGTTCCGTTTCGACCCGGCTATGGGCGATGGCGTATTGCACCGTGTCGTAACCTTCCAGGGCGCGGCCGAAGGCGTGGCGCTCCAGAGCGCGGGCGTACATCAGCTCGATCAGCAATTCGCACTGGCCGATGGCCCGCATGGAATGATGCAGGCGCGCAGGGGCCAGGCGGGCCTGCGAGACCGCGAAGCCTTCACCTTCCTCGCCCAGTAGATTTTCTTTTGGTACCCGGACCTGGTCAAAATTGATTTCCGAGGCCGGGCCGTTCGGTTCGGAATAGCCGAAAAAGGCATTGGCGCCGCCGACCGTGACACCGGCTGTTTCGCGGGGGACGAGGATAACGCTATGGCGCCGATTCTGGGCCGCGTCGGGATTGCTGAGCCCCAAAAATAGATAAAATCGGCAACGTTCATGGCCGCCGCCGGTGATGTACCATTTCCGGCCGTCAACTATGTAGTCGTCACCATCCGGGGTGATGGTGGCGGCGATGTTCTTGGCGTCCGACGATGCCGCGCCGGGCTCGGTCATGGCAAAGGCGGACTGGCAATCGCCGTCCAACAGTGGTTTCAGCCATTGCTCTTTTTGTTCCTCGGTCGCATACCGCTGCAGGGCGACCATGTTAGGCACGTCGGGCCATTGGCAGTTGAAGACTTTCGAGGACCAAAAAGCCCGCCCCAGCAATTCGGCTACAATGGAGTAGTCCAGATTGCTCATGGACAATCCGGGCTGACGATCGGTCAGGTCCGTGTGCGCCATATTCCATAGGCCCATGGATTTGGCCTTGGCGCGCAGTTCGTCAAGAAACGGTGGGTCCAGTTCGCCATCCTGTTTGGTGGAGCGGATCATCTCGCGGTTTCGCGGTAGGATGTCCTGTTCGAACATTTTGCGGACTTGATCGAGGATCGCATTAGCCTCGGGTGATGGTGTCAGGTCCATGGCGTGGTTCCTTCAAAATACAAACAGGGCCCGCCATCACTGACGGGCCCTGCATTGTAACGCGGAAAAGGCTGGAGCCGTTAGGCCATGGCCTTTTGCAAGTTGGTGTCCAGGGCGTCCAGGAACTGGTTCGTGGTCAGCCATTTTGCGTCGGGTCCGATCAGAATTGCCAGATCCTTGGTCATGTCACCGGACTCGACCGTCTCCACACAGACCCGCTCCAGGGTCTCGGCGAAATTGGTCACATCCGGAGTTTCATCCATGCGGCCGCGATGCTTCAGACCACCGGTCCAGGCGAAGATCGAGGCGATGGGGTTGGTCGAGGTCTCGTTGCCTTTTTGATGCTCGCGGTAATGGCGGGTGACGGTGCCGTGGGCGGCTTCCGCCTCCACCGTCTTGCCATCGGGCGTCATCAGGATCGAGGTCATCAAGCCAAGCGAGCCAAAGCCCTGGGCCACCGTGTCCGACTGCACATCGCCGTCATAGTTCTTGCAGGCCCAGATGAACTCGCCTTCCCATTTCAGGGCGCAGGCCACCATGTCATCGATCAAACGATGCTCGTAGTTCAGGCCTAGTTCCTTATACTGCTCGGCGTACTCGGCCTCGAAGACCTCCTGGAACAGATCCTTGAAGCGGCCGTCATAGGCCTTCAGGATGGTGTTCTTGGTGGACAAGTAGACCGGCCATTTGCGCTGTACGCCATAGCTCAGGCAGGCACGGGCGAAATCGCGGATGGAATCGTCCAAATTGTACATGGACATGGCCACGCCGCCGCCGGGGAAATCAAAGACCTCGCGCTCGATCACCTCGCCGCCGTCCTCGGGCTCGAACTTCATGGTCAGCTTGCCCTTGCCGGGCACCACGAAATCCGTCGCGCGGTATTGGTCACCAAAGGCATGGCGGCCGATCACGATGGGGTGGGTCCAGCCAGGCACCAGGCGCGGTACGTTCTGGCAGATGATCGGTTCCCGAAAAACAGTGCCGCCCAGAATGTTCCGGATGGTGCCGTTGGGCGAGCGCCACATAGATTTCAGACCGAACTCTTCCACCCGCTCTTCATCCGGGGTGATGGTGGCGCATTTCACGCCAACGCCGTATTCCTTGATCGCCTCGGCGCAGTCGATGGTGATCTGATCGTCTGTTTCATCGCGCTTCTCGATGCCCAGATCGTAATATTTCAGGTCCACGTCCAAATAGGGCAGTATCAATTTTTCCTTGATGAAGGCCCAGATGATGCGTGTCATTTCGTCGCCGTCAAGTTCGACGACGGGTGTTTTCACTTTTATCTTGCTCATATACCTAACCTCTGTGGCGGCTACCTAACCTCTAGGGCGGCTTGAGCCACCTCTATTGTTCGGGCGGAACATATCCACCTAGAGGCCCTAGGTCAAAGATTCTCACAACCGTTCCGGATGGCCCGGTCCAAGAGACGGCGGCGCGGCGGCCAGGGCGGCGAAAACTCCGTCCACATCTTGTGCCATGGCATAGAATTCCGTGATCCCCGGATCGGCGAAACCACCTGTTACAACGGCCTGCAACAGCGCCTCCATGGGTTGCCAATAGCCGCCATCGTCCAGGATTACCAAGGGTTTGTCATGCAGGCGCAATTGCCGCCAGGAGATGATTTCAAAAGTCTCGTCCAAGGTACCGATGCCGCCCGGCAGGGCGATAAACCCGTCGGATAGTTCGAACATCAGCTGTTTGCGGGCGTGCATGGTGTCGACCACGTGCAGTTCGCTCAAACCATTGTGGCCGACCTCCCAATCCTGCAGGTGTTTGGGAATTACACCGATGACCTGACCGCCGGCAGCCAACACCGCATCGGCCACCGCGCCCATCAGGCCCACATGGCCGCCGCCATAGACCAGACGGATGCCCCGCCTCGCGATTTCTTGACCGAGTTTCACAGCGGTATCGCGGTAGTCTTGTTGCTGGCCGAAACGCGAGCCACAATAGACGCAGATGGAGGAGATCTCTGCCATGCCAGTTTCCCTATTTCGCAGCCTGTCAGCATTGTTGCTCATTCTAATCATGAGCCAAACCGCGCTGGCGGGGCCGGCTGATGTCGTCGAGGTGAAAGTGACGAAAAGCGGCCCCGGCGTCTACAGCTTTGCCGTCACCGTGCGTCATGCTGACAGCGGCTGGAAGCATTATGCCGATGGGTGGGAAGTTGTTGGGCCGAATAACAAGGTGTTGGGCAAGCGGGTACTGGGCCATCCACATGTGCATGAACAACCCTTTACGCGGTCCCTCTCCGGCGTTGCCATAGCCGAGGGTACGGGACGTGTGCGCTTGCGGGCCCATGACAAGGTGCATGGGTTTGGCGGCCGGGAAGTCGAGGTGGACTTGCCCCGATGAATCGATTCGGTGCGGTTATGGCCGTTTTGCTCGGTTTCGCCACTGCCGGCGCGGCGGCGGCGGATCAGGTCGCACGCGGCAGCTACCTGATCCGGGCGGCGGGATGCATCGGCTGTCATACGGATGTGAAAAGCGGCGGTGCGCCGTTGGCAGGTGGCCGTGGGTTGAAGACGCCATTCGGAATTTTTTACAGCCCCAACATCACGCCGCACTCCGAGACGGGCATCGGTGAATGGAGCGAGCAGGATTTTCTCGATGCCCTGCGCCATGGCAGGCGCCCCGACGGCAGCAACTACTTTCCGGTTTTCCCTTATCCCAGTTATACCGCCATGCGGGCGGAGGATGCCCGGGCCATCAAGGCCTATTTATTTGCCCAGACCCCGGTGGCGCGCCCCAACAAGGCCCATGACGTTGCCGCGCCGTTTTCCTGGCGCTGGACCATTTCGTTGTGGAAATGGCTGTTTTTTGCGCCGGGACCCTGGCAGGATCAGGCTGGGCGGGATGGGCAATGGAACCGTGGGGCCTATCTGGTGCATGCCCTGGCGCATTGTGGCGAATGCCATACGGCGCGCAATTTCATGGGCGCCATGCAGCCGGCCGGATTCTTGGCCGGCACCGTTGATGGCCCGGATGGTGAATTGGTGCCCAATATCACCCCCGATCTGGAAACCGGCATTGGAGATTGGAACGAGGCCGATATCGTCCAGTTGCTGCGTGATGGTACAAAGCCTGACTATGATGATGTGCAAGGCAGCATGGCCGAGGCTATCCGCGACGGTCTGGGCCATCTGAACGGCCAAGACCTAAACGCCATCGCAAACTATTTGCGCACTGTTCCCGCCATTGTTCATCGGGTTGAAAGCAGGGCGAAAAAATAGCGCCGCAATGTAGGTGATTGCCCCTGGCGGGGTGAAAGATTACCCTTGCATAGCTCTGGTTTGGAGAGATGGCGTGCGCAATATCATTATTTTAGCGGCTGGGGTCGTTCTATTGGGTGGCCTGTTGGCTTTTGTGTCCTGGCAGGAAGAACCGGTGCCAATGACCTCGGCCCAGCAGGAACCGGCGAAAAAACCAGCCACGCCACCAAACATTGCATCGGCCCCTACGATAGCACCCGCCGCCCAGACCGAGGCAAAGCTGGCGGCGCCATCATCGGCAAGCTCGCCGGTTTTGCCAACGACCCGAAAAAGCACCCCGGCACCGCAAAAAGCCGCGCCGCCCGCGCTCACGGCACCGACGTTTGATATCGTCCGCATCGCCAAGGACCGTACAGCGGTGATCGCCGGGCGGGCGCCCGCCGGTGCCACGGTGCGGCTCTCCCTGGGCGGGCAGATTGTGGCCGAGGCGCCAACCTCGAAGCGCGGCGAATGGGTAGCGGTAATTGACAAACCCCTGCCCAGCGGTCCCGGCGAATTGGATCTGCTTGCGATAATGCCTGACGGGCGGAGCATCGCCTCCGAGAGTGTTGTTGCCTTGATGGTGCCGGAGGAAACGCCGCCCGCCGAAACCTCTCGGACAGCGAGCGCGAAGGCGGCACCCGCGAAGACGGCGCCCGCTAAACCAGCGGCTGTCAAAAAACAGACGCAAACTGCCCTGGCCGTCTTATTGCCGAAAAGCGGCGACGCTCCGGCCAAGCTGTTGCAGAAACCGGAACCAAAAGATGGACCAGCCAGCGGCAAATTGAGTGTCGATACCGTCGATTACGACGACAAGGGCAATGTCGTGGTTACGGGCAGCGCCCCAAAGGGCGCCAAGGTGCGAACCTATGTTGACAACAAGCCCGTGGGCATCGCCCAGGCGGACCAGGCCAAAAGCTGGCAGCTAAAGCCAAAAGCCGAAGTAACGCCTGGCGCTCACACCTTGCGGGTGGACCAGCTGGACGATAGCGGCAAGGTGGTCAGCCGGATCGAGCTGCCGTTCGTCCGGGTCGCGGCGGCCGAGGTTCTGGCCAATACCAAAGCCCGCTATCGGGTTGTTGTTCAGCCCGGCAACAGCCTGTGGCGCATTGCCCGGCGGGTCTATGGCAGCGGCAGTCGTTTCACCGTGATCTACCAGGCCAACAACAATCAGATCCGCGACCCCGACATGATCTTCCCCGGCCAGGTCTTTAACTTGCCGACGGAAAATTAGAACTTGGCAATACCGTCCTAGGTGACGGCCATACCCACACCGTGATAAATGAATCTTCAAAGCCGTAGTCCGATTGGAGTGAACAGATGACAAAAATGCCCGCAATCAGCCTGGCCGCCGTGCCAGGCCGCCGCAAAGCCACCCTCGAGTTGGCCGGCGAGATAGAACGCCGCGGCTTCACGGGCATTTACTGCCCCTCTACCGTGGCCAACGTAACGCTCTGTGCCGCCCTGGCTCAGTGTACCAACGAGATTACGTTCGGCACCTCGATTGCTCCGATCTATGCGCGGACAGTGGTGGACTATGCCCAGACGGTGTCGTTCATTCACGAGATCTCCGGCGGGCGTTTCCGCTTTGGCATTGGTGTCAGCCATGGCCCGTCCCTGAAACGCATGAAAGTCACCGCCGGCAAGCCGTTGTCCGATACCCGCGAATTCGTGGCGGATCTAAAAGCCATCGAACGGGTCGGCGAATTGCCCCCCATCATTCTGGCCACCATGCGCCGCAAGATGATCGCCCTGGCCGGTGAAATCGGCGACGGCATGGTTTTCGCCAATGCCTCCCGCAGCTTCATGAAGACGTCTTTGGCGGCCTTGCCGGATGACAAGCGCAACGATGAAAATTTCTATATCGGCAATATGATCCCGACCTGTATCTCCGATGATGTAGAGGCGGCCAAGGCGGTCAACCGCCGCACCCTGACCTCGTATGCACAACTGCCGAACTACCGCAATTATTGGAAAGAGTCCGGCTATGCCGAGGAAATGGCCGGCGTCGAAGCGGCCATGGCGGCCGGAGAGCCCGAGAAGGTCGCCGACCATCTGAGCGACAAATGGCTGGCGGACAACACCTTGTTCGGCAGTGTCAGCCAGGTACGCGAAGGCCTGGAAGCCTGGTTCGATACCGGCGTGCGCACGCCGATCCTGGTGCCGTCCTCGGCCAACGGCAACCAATTGGTCGCCTTCCAAGAGATCTTCGCCGCCTTTTCCTAGAGTAATTTTCAATTAATCGGAGTCGCCACCGTAGCTTATTTGGCGCGACTTAAGTAATTGGTTCAATTGCTCGATTCTTAAGAGTCTGAGCGCGTTTTCTTCAAATGCGCTCTAGGTTATCAGGGCTGCATGTCGGTCCAATAGCGGCAGGATCTCGTCGCGCCCCGCTGACGGCAGGGTAATGACGGAGCGGTGGACGCCCGCGTCCCGGCTGGTTTTCAGGCTGTCGGCTTCAAAATCGGCGCCGAAGATCGTGATCTCCAGGCTATCGGGCTCCCGCTCGGCTTCCGCCGCCATCTGGCGAAAACGCGGCAGGGTTTCCAGCGGGTCCCAGCCGCGTCCACCCAGGGGCATCCAGCCGTCGCCATATTCGATGGCGCGCCTGGCCGCATGGGGAAAGCCGCCGCCCAGAATAATCGGGGGATGCGGCTTTTGAATTGGTTTCGGCCAGGTCATCATGGGGCCAAAGTTGACGAATTCGCCGCTGAATTCCGGCTTGCTCTCGGTCCAGATCACTTTCAGGGCGGCGATGCGTTCGGCCATCAGGCGAAAGCGGCTATCGAAGGCGGTGCCATGATCGGCCATTTCCTCGGCGTTCCAGCCAGCCCCGACGCCAAGGATCACCCGGCCGTTGGAAAGTTGATCCAGGGTCGCGACTTCTTTGGCCAATTGTATGGGATCACGCTGGATCACCAGGCAGACGCCGGTACACAGACGAATGGTTTTGCTGGCCGCGGCTGCCGTGGCCATGGCAATCAGAGGATCCATGCAGTCATAATAATGTTTCGGCAGTTCGCCGCCGCCGCCCCAGGGCGAAAGGCGCGACAGCGGGATATGGGAATGCTCCGGGAACCAGAGTGATTCAAAACCACGTTCCTCCGCCGCCACGGCCAGCTCCGCCGGGGTAATGGAATAGTCGGTCGGGAAAATTGCTACGCCGTAATCCATCTCTCACCTGTTTCTCTGACATCACCACCTTGCTTTCAGGTATAACACGGCTGGAACACATTCGAACAATGACGGGAGTGAAGCTATGCCACGGGTGCGGGAAGTTGAAATCGATGAGGTGCCCGAAGATGCGCGGGATGTCTATCAGCGCTTTGCCACGGAATATGGCCCGTTTCTCAATCAGGTGAAAATATTTGCCCATCGCCCGCCGGCCTTGCGCCACATCATGGGCCTGCTATTGGAACTGGCGGACGAGGCGGTCCTGCCCAAACGGTATCTGGAAATTGCCCTGGTGGTGGTTTCGAAACTGAACGAGTGCGACTATTGCGTCGCCCACCACGCACCCCGCCTGATGGATCAAGGCCTGTCCATGGAAGCATCGGCGGATATTCTGGCCGATCAGGTGCCGGGCTTTGACGAAGTTGATATGCTGGTGCGGGATTATTCCGTGCAGGTTACTGAAACGCCAGGCCGCATTCGTGATGCCATGCATGAGCGGCTGCATCAACACTTCAGCGAAGAGCAGATTGTCGAGCTGACCTTGCGCATTGGCCTGTGCGGGTTTTTCAATCGTTTCAACGATGCCATGGGCATCGAGATGGAGGATGGCGTCGAGGCCGAAATGACGGCCCGTACCGCCGCAATTTAACATTCCGTGGGAGATTAGTTGTGAGTGACAGCAAGAAATATCAGGACATTTTGTATGACGTCGAGGACGGCGTTCTGACCATTACCTTGAACCGGCCTGACAAGCTGAACGCCTTTACCGGCGTGATGCTGACGGAAATTATCGATGCCATGGACCGGGCCGATGCCGACGACGAAGTGCGCGCGATCATCTTCACGGGTGCGGGCCGGGGTTTTTGCGCCGGTGCCGATCTGTCGCGGGGCGCCTCGACTTTCAATATGGCGGAGCGGGACGGCGAGGGCCCGGTTGATGAATGGCGCGATGGCGGCGGCCGGGTCAGCCTGCGGCTGTTCGAATCCAAAAAGCCGTTGATCGCCGCCGTCAACGGACCCGCCGCCGGTGTTGGCGTGACCATGCAGCTGCCCATGGATATCCGTATCGCCTCGACCGAGGCCCGCTTTGGTCTCGTTTTCACCCGCCGTGGCGTGGTGATGGAGGCGTGCAGCTCCTGGTTCCTGCCCCGTATCGTGGGTATCAGCCAGGCCATGGAATGGGTCATGTCGGGCCGGGTTTTCCCTGCCGACGAGGCCCTCAAGGGCGGTCTGGTAAGCCAGGTGGTGGCGCCCGATGATCTGCTGCCTACAGCGCGGGCCATCGCCAGGGAGATTGCGGAGAATACCTCCGCCGTCTCCGTCACCCTGTGCCGGCACATGATGTGGAAGATGCTGGGCGCCGATCACCCCATGGAGGCGCATAAAATCGACAGCCGGGGCATCAGAACCATGGGTCAGCTGCCTGATGCCTATGAAGGTGTGCAATCATTCCTGGAAAAGCGCCCTGGCAATTACACCATGAAGCCGAGTACGGATATTCCGGACTTCTTCCCCTGGTGGGAAGAGCGGGAGTTTGAATAGGGGTGTTTACAGCCTGGGCAGCACCTGATCAGCGGTCAGGCGGATAATCTCTTCGGTGCGGTCGGTGGCCACGGGAAACAGGGCAACTGAATCCGCGCCCGCCGCATAAAAGGCGGAAATCTTCGCCGCGCATTCCTCCGGCGTCCCGGCGATCGTCAGATCCTCGACCCATTGCTCGGGCATCCCCTGCAAAATAGCCTCGTAGCCGCCTTGTTTTACCAGGGCGTCCATCTGATCGGAAATGCCATAGACATCCGTTAGCCCGTTTGAGCCGTTTTGCCGGTAGAAGGCCAACTTAGCCCGCGCCGAGGCCCGCGCCGCGGCACCGTCCTCGTCCACCGCATAGATGGCGAACACGGTAATGGGATGCGCATCGGTACGGCCGCCCCGCGCCCGCCCCTCTTCGATACGCGCCTTGGCCCAGCGCACATAGTCGTGACCGGCGGACACGGACAGCACCGAGCCATCGGCCACTTCGCCTGAAAGCTGTAGCATCTTCGGGCCGATCACGCCCATGCGGATTGGTGTCGGCGTGCCGGTCTCCGGATAGACCAGGTTTACATCGTTGAAGGCGAAAACATCGCCGCGAAGATCCACGGTTTCGCCCCGCAACAGCGATTTTGTCGTGGTCACGCATTCGCGCAAGGCGCTGAGCGGCGAGCGGGGATGCAGGCCCATCTGGCGCACCCAGGCCGGTACCCCAAGGCCGATGCCGGCGATAAGACGGTCTTCGTACACCCGCGCCAGGGTCGAAAGCTCCATGGCCAGCAAAGCCGGATGACGGGCAACGGCCGAGACCACGCCGATACCCACGGTGATATTCGATGTATTGCCGAGCACCAGGGAGGCGCCGGCGATACCGCCGGTGAAGAAATAATCCTCGGCCAGCCAGATTTCGTCAAAACCGCAGGCCTCGGCCGTCGCGGCTGCCCCTGGTACGTCTTCGGGGGCGACGGCGCTGCCAAGAACCAGGCCAATGGGATTTTCAGCCGTCATCCGCTGACTCCATGCTCAAGGGATTGAAGCGCATCAAGGACGGCTTCGGGTGTGATGGGTATGCTGTCGATCGGGGCGCCGATGGCATCGGACACGGCATTGGCGATCACGGCGGCCACGGGCACAATCGACGGTTCGGCGGCCCCCTTGGCGCCATAGGGCCCTGCCGGTTCGGGATGTTCCATCAGAATGGTTTCGATCTTCGGCATGTCGCAGGCCAGCGGTAATCCGTGGGTTTCGAAATTTCGCTGCACATATCTGCCATCCTCGATTTCCATCCGCTCCCAAAGTGTGTAGCCGAGACCTTGCGCGACGCCGCCCACGACCTGTCCCATGACCGCGTCGGGGTTGATTGCCCGGCCCACTTCCTGGGCGATCACATAGCGCGCCACCGTTACCTTGCCGGTAACCGGATCAACCTCGACCTCCGCCAGATGGACGTGGTAGGTCGGCGTTGGCCAGGTATTAAACAGCATGCCCTTGGTAAGTTCCGGATCATGCGGCGGCGGCGGCGTGGTGTAGGAGGCGGTGGCCACGATTGGCCCTTTGCTGAAGGTTGCCGCCATGGCGACCTGACCCAGGCTCAGGCTCATGTCCGGGACGCCGGCCACGCGGACAATGCCATCCTCGATCAGCAGATCTTCCTTGGCCGCTTCAAGCATGCCCGCCGCCGTCTCGAGGACACGTCGCCTGACTTCGCTTGTCGCATCGAATACGGCCCGGCCGGCGACGTGGGTGGTGCGGCTGCCTTGCGAGCCGGCATCAAAGCCGGCAACGTCGGTATCGGGCATGGTGACGGCGACATGATCGGCGGAAAGACCCAGGCATTCGGCGGCGATCTGCCGCAGGCCGGTGGTCACGGCGCCCGAGCCGCTATCGGTGGCGGCGGTCACGATAATGATGCCGCCGTCTTCGTTCAGCTTCACCGTGGCCTGGCCAGGCTGGGGATTGGTCAACCAGACGGCGGCGGCGATGCCGATACCGCGCAATTTTTCTCCGTTCTGATCAGTATCTTGATCAGCCTCCTGATCCGCGCCTTGATCGGACCAAGGCGCCCGCGCCTCGACCAGCTCAAACGCCTTGTGAAGGATTGAAAGTTCCTCCAGCGCCTGGCCATTGCGCATCTTGTGGCCGTCAGAGGCCAGCGTGGCCAGTCGGTACTCGCGCCGGTCCCGGCCCAGTTCGTTGGCGATTTGATCCATGTGCCGTTCGGCAGCAAAGACCAGATAGGGTCCGCTGACGCCGCGAAAGGCACCGGTCGGCGCCGTGTTGGTATAGGCCATGCGAGAGCGAATTCGTGCCGTTCCGACCCGGTAAATCGAAGCATACATGAACATCGGTATGCTGGCGCCGGCGGGTCCATTGTTGGCATAGGCGCCACTGTCGAAGACCACATCAACATCCTGGGCCAGGATCGTGCCGTCGTTGCGCAGGGCCGAGCGGATCTTTACCACCGCGTTTTCCCGGCACGGCGCCGTCAGGCGTTCTTCGTCAGGTAGGTTGACCATTTTGATCGGCCGGCCCGTTCGCCGCGCCAACACCGCCGCATAGGCTTCAAGACCGAGGTCGAGCTTGGCGCCAAACCCCCCGCCGATATGATGGCCAACGATACGGATCGCGGATTTCGGTACATCGAGAACCTGGGCCAGGCGATCACGTACCCGGAAGGGGTATTGGTGCGAGACCTGAACGGTGTAGCGTCCGCCCTCATAGGTGGCCAAGGCCATTTTGGGTTCCAGATAGGCCTGGTATTGGCGCGGCGTACTATAGGTGCCCTCGACCACGAGATCGGCCTGTTCGAAGGCCGCCTCCACATCGCCGGGATCCGAGAATATCTCGGCTACCATATTGCCGTGGGCGCCAAAGTCGATGCCGCCGACAGTGCCAAATTCGGCCCAGGACGGATGCACCAACCTGGCCCCCGGCGACAATGCCTGTTCGGGTGTGGCTATCGGTGCCACTTCGTCGATCTCAATCTCGATCCTGCGAAGGGCCGCCTCGGCCAACTCGGGCGTATCCGCTACCACCGCCGCGATCGGCTCACCTTCGTAGGCGATATAGTCGGTGGCGAACAACGGGGTATCAAAGACCGCGACGCCGGCGCGTTGGTTCTGAATGTCGGCGCCGCTCACCACATCGTGGACACCGTCGCTGGCTCTGGCTGCGCTGGTATCGATGCGGCGGATCAAGCCCGCCGCGACCGGTGCCCGAAACAGACGGGCATGCAGCATACGGGCGACGGCAAGATCGACCCCGAACACGGCTTCGCCGCGTACCTTGGCCTCGCCGTCGCTTCTCTGAACATTGGCGCCAACGGCTGTCATGGCCGCTGCTCCTCGGCCACCGCCATCACCGCATCGATGATTTGCCGATAGCCGGTGCAGCGGCAGAGATTGCCGGCAAGGGCGGCTTCCACCTCCGCCGGAGACGGAGATGGCTGTTGTTCGAGCAGCGCGGTCAGCGTCATCAACAGGCCTGGGGTGCAAAAGCCGCATTGCACCGCCGCATGATCCAGCAGGGCCTGTTGCAGCGGGCTCAACCGCTCCTTGTCGGACAACCCTTCAACGGTGCGAATGTCTCGGCCATCCACCGCCCCGGTGGCCATGATGCAGGCATCGACCGGCACGTCGTCGACCAGCACCGTGCAGGCGCCGCATTCACCTTCGAGACAGCCTTCCTTGGTGCCCGTCAGCCACAGCCGGTTCCGCAATGTCTGTAGCAAGGTTTCGCCCGGCGCGACCGCCAGCGCGTGCGCCTCGCCATTGACCGTACATTGAATGGTGATCGTTTGATCCGCCGTCATTGCCGGGCCTCCTCGCCACATTGCCTCGCCGCCCGTGCGAGTAATCCCGGCAGTACCCGCCGGCGATAGGATGCCGTGCCGCGTGCATCATCAATGGGCGACACGGCCCCGGCCAGCGCCTGGCCGGCAGCTGCAAGGGCGTCATCCTCCAGCCGCGCGCCGAGCAACAGGGCCTCGGCCTCCGGCACCCGCCGTGGCGTGGCTGCCAGTGAACATACGGCGACCCGCGCCGCGCCAACGCTGCCGTCTTCCTGCAAGCTTAAGCGCACGGCAAGACCGGCGATGGCCACGTCCATGGCGCCCCGCCGGCCCAGTTTGAGGTACACTTCGGCACTGCCCTCGGGCAATGGTTCAAGGTCGATGGTTGTCAGTAATTCATCCGCGCGGCGGGCGGTCACACGGCGGTCGATGAAGAATTCATCAAGCGGCAGCCGCCGTTCGCCGCGCATAGAGGCCAGCGTGACATGAGCGTCGGCGACCAATAACGGCGGGGCCAGGTCCGCCGCCGGCGAGGCATTGCAAATATTACCACCCAAGGTGCCAACCGCCTGGGTCTGCCAGCCGCCGACCAACCGGGCCGCGCTTGCCATCGCGGGATGGCGGGCTGCAATCGCTGCATCACCCGCAAGGCCGCGATGCGTGTTAAGCGCGCCGATGGTGGTCCGGCCATGCGTGGTGATCAAGGACAGCGGTTCGATGCCTTCGATATGGATGATGGCACCAGGTGCGATCTCGCTCTTATTGTAGCGCACCATCACATCGGTGCCGCCGGCGAGGAGGCAGCCATCCGCGCCCCATTCCGCCAAATATTCCAGCGCTGCGTCAAGGCTTTGTGCACGGCAAAACTGCAAAATTCCCTCCTCCAGCGAATACTCCCTAGCCAAACAAACGCTAGCATGGACGCCGCGCCTGTGCCTAGCGCACCTTTGGCATAGTTGGCCTTATTCAATAGGCGGCCATTCGACCATCAGGGTTTCAGCCTGCGCCCGGATCTCCGGCGGAATGGTCATGGCGCGGCGGGCCTGCAGGTCGAACATACAGGCGATAATGTCGAATGTGGCGACCAGTTCGCCGCTGCTGTCGTTATGGAAACGATGGCCGATGCGAAAGGTCTTGTCGCCCAGATTGAGCAAACCCGTGCGCAGGCTGTAGATATCGCCTGACGCGATGGGGTTGAGAAAGCGGATGTCGTATTCCAGCGCCACCCCGCCCCAGTGCTTGGCCAGGGCGATGTCGCGGGTGATGCCCATGCGATGGCGCACCGGGCCGATGCCGTCGGAAGCGATGGCATAATATTGCTGAAACGACATCTGGCCCCGGCTGTCGCAGTCCCAGGTATTGATCGTGCCCCGGGACGAAACAAAGGTCTCACCCAGGTTGCCGGCGTAGGCGGGCACGGGGCTGCCGGCGGTGGGCGGGCGCGGCGCGTCGCTATGCTTGCCGGTCAGGTCGGTCATACGTTGGCGGACTTCTCTCGGCCAGGGCACCGGCTGCTGTGTTTCGCCATCAAGGCCCACGTACTGCATTTCAAAACTGGCCGAGAGGCGGTGGGTCGTGGTGTTTATGATCTCGGCCAGAATATCGACGCTGTTTTCATCGACCGCCAAAACGGCGGCGCGGATATCGAGGATGTCACCGGCATGCAATTCGCCCAGATAACGGCTATAGGCCTTCCGGCGCGATAATGTGATGCCGCCTGCGTCGGTTAGGTCCTGATGCAAACCTAGGGCATGGCAAAAATGGCTCATGCCATCCGCCACCTTGGCGCCATAAAACTGAATATTGAGGTGCCCCATGATGTCGCATTCCCACGGGTTCACCACACCCCGGTATACCGTTACAAACTCACTCATTACGCTAGGCCCTATCTGATCATTTATCTGAATATTACTCCGCCCGTCCCGGAATGCTCGTCTGGGCACTCGTTTCCTTGGCGGCCTTGGGCTACAATAAGGCTCCCGGCAAAACCTCACCACCTCATATTGCGAGACCTAGCGAAAATGCCCAATAGCTCCAACATGCGTACCGGCGGCCAGATTCTGGTAGATCAACTGAAAATTCATGGCGTCGATACCGCCTTCTGCGTGCCGGGGGAAAGTTATCTGGCGGCGCTGGATGCCCTCCACGATGCCCCGGAAATCAGGTTGTTGACCTGCCGGCACGAGGCCAATGCGGCGAATATGGCCGAGGCCTATGGCAAGCTGACGGGCCAACCCGGCATCTGTTTCGTCACGCGTGGCCCCGGTGCCTGCCACGCGGTGGTGGGGCTGCATACCGCGTTTCAGGATAGTTCGCCGATGGTCCTGTTCGTGGGCCAGGTTGGGCGTTCCATGATGGAGCGGGAAGCCTTTCAGGAAATGGATTTCCGCCGTTTCTTTGGTCAGGTCAGCAAATGGTCGGCGGAAATTCAAGACCCCGCGCGCATTCCGGAACTGGTCAGCCAGGCCTTTCATGTGGCAACCTCGGGCCGTCCCGGCCCGGTCGTTCTGTCCTTGCCCGAGGATATGTTGGTTGAATTGGCCGGCGTCGGGGATGCCAGGACCTACCGCAGCGTTCAGGCCCATCCCGGCCCGGACGACATGGCGCAGCTTCGTACCATGCTGGCGGCGGCGAAACACCCGATCATGATGCTGGGCGGCGGTACCTGGACACCCGGCGCGGTGGCCGATATCACCGCCTTTGCCGAGGCCAATGGCCTGCCGGTCTGTTGCGCTTTCCGCAATCAGGACCGTTTCGATAATCATCACGACAATTATGTCGGCGAGGTGGGCATCGGCTCCAACCCACCGCTGATCAAGCGTTTGCAAGAGACCGACCTGTTGATCGCGGTCGGGCCGCGCCTGGGCGAGACCACGACCCAAGGCTACAGCCTGCTGGATATCCCGGTGCCGAAACAGCCCCTGGTCCATATCCACCCCGATGCCGAGGAACTGGGCCGGGTCTATCGGGCCGAATTGCCGATCAATGCGGGCATGGCCGCCTTCGCCGCTGCCGCCAGGGCGCTGGAGCCGGTGGATGGTGCCGCCTGGGCCGACGATCTGGTAACTGCGCGCCAGGACTATCTGGACTATGTGGAGATCGAGCCGACCCTGGGTGATCTGGACTTGGCGGATGTCCTGCGCGTGCTGCGTGAACGTCTGCCCAAGGACAGCCTGGTGGCCAATGACGCGGGTAACTTCGCCGGCTGGGCGCATCGTTATCTGCCATTCTCGACCTATCCCAGCCAAGTCGGGCCGACCAACGGCGCCATGGGTTACGGCGTACCGGCGGCCCTGGTCGCCGCCCTGGTTTTCCCGGAGCGCACCACGGTCAGTTTCGTCGGCGACGGCGGTTTCCTGATGGCCGGCAATGAATTGGCCACGGCCCTGCAGTATGACCTGAAACCAATCTATCTGGTTATCAACAACGGCATGTTCGGCACCATTCGGATGCATCAGGAGCGGGAGTATCCGGGCCGCGAAGTGGCGACGGAACTGCAGAACCCCGATTTCGCCGCCTACGCGCAATCTTTCGGCGCCCACGGCGAGATTGTCGAGCGTAGCGAGGATTTCGCCGCCGCGCTTGATCGGGCGCTGGCAGCCGATAAGGTGGCGGTGCTGGAACTGCGCACTGATCCAGAGGCGATCACCTCGAAGACCACATTGACGGCGATCCGAGAGGCGGCGGTTGCCAAGCAGCGAGGAAAATCAGGATGAGCGAACTGCAGGGCAAGGCCGCGATCGTCACCGGCTCGGGCCGGGGTATTGGCCGCTCGATCGCGATACGTCTGGCCAAGGCCGGGGCGACGGTGGTGGTCAACGATCTGGATGACGAACCGGCAGCGGAAACCATTGATCTAATCGTGAATGCGGGGGGCCGCGCCATTGCCTGCAACGGCGATGTGGCGGCGCCTGATTTTGGCGAGCGGATCGTCGATGCCGCCCTTGACGGCCTGGGCGGCTTGGACATCATCGTCAACAACGCGGGCTATATCTGGAATACCACGATCCAACGCAACACGGATGAACAATGGCAGGCCATGCTGGATGTTCATGCCACGGCGCCATTTCGGATATTGCGCGCGGCCAGTGAACATTTTCGCAGCACCGCCAAACGGGAAATCGCCGAAGGCAAGCTGGTGCAGCGCAAGGTGGTGAATATTTCCTCCGTCTCCGGCGTCGACGGCTCCGCCACCCAAGTGGCCTATTCCGCTGGCAAGATGGCCGTGGTGGGCATGACCAAGACCCTGTCCAAGGAATGGGGCCGTTATGGCGTCAACGTCAACGCCGTGGCCTTTGGCTTTATCGAAACCCGCCTGACCCAGGAATTCGAAGGGCAGCCGGCGGAGATCGAAGTGCACGGACGGCAATTCAAGGTTGGCTTTCCCAGCGACATGGCCAAGGTAAAATACGAAGGCATCTCGTTGGGCCGGGCCGGCCGGGTTGAGGAGGCCGCCGGCGCGGTCTATCTGTTGTGCCTGCCGGAATCGGATTTTATCACCGGTCAGGTTCTGATCTGTGATGGCGGTAAAATATAGGAGCTGCAAGGTTGGCCAGCGAAGAACAAGACGGGCGCCTGCATGCGCCGGCGGTGGAGCGGAACCGAGAGCCAATCCTGGCGGTGCTGCGCACGGTCATGCCAACGCCGGGCACGATCCTGGAAATCGCCTCTGGCAGCGGCCAGCATGCGGCTTGGTTCGCACCGGAATTTCCCGGGCACCGCTGGGCGCCCTCGGATGTCGACCCGGACAATCTCTCCAGCATTGATGCCTGGTGCCGGCAAGAGGGCGCGGTCAACGTCATAGCCCCCCGGGTGCTTGATGCCAGTGCGGAAAATTGGCCGGTCACCGACCTGGAGGCGGATCTGATCGCCATGCTAAGCGTTAACATGATCCACATCTCGCCCTGGGCGGCTGGCCTTGGCTTGCTGGCGGCTGCCGGCCGACTGTTGCCGGACAATGGCATCCTGTTTCTCTACGGGCCGTTCTTGCGCGATGGCCAGCCCGCAACCGATAGCGATGCTGAATTCGACCGATCATTGCAGGCGCGGGATCCGTCCTGGGGACTGCGTGATCTGGATCAGGTGGTCGCCGCGGCAAATGCGCAGGGTTTGGTATTGTCGCAACAGCTGGCCATGCCGGTGGGCAATCTGTCTTTGATATTCCGGCCGGAACCGCGCTAGCGGCGACATGCACTAGCTTTTATTCGACAGATTATCCAGCTGTTGCTGCATCTGTGCCAATTGCCGACGCAAAAGATCTAATTCCTCGCTGCCGGCACCACCGCCGCCACCAACGCTGTCGCCACGATTATTCTCCGCCATTGGTTCCGGTGCCGCCGGCTGGCTTGGCGGCGGCGCATTGTTGCCGGCGTTCCCCGCGAACGGCGTGAACATGCCCATGGCCTGCTGGAACATCGCCATGTTCTGACGGCCCATTTCCTCAATCTGGCGAAACGGGTTGGCCCCGCCCATGTTCTCGCTTAGATGTTGGCGGATCTGGTCCTGGTTTTGGGCAAAGGCGGACATGGTACTTTCCAGATAGCCCGGTACCATGGTCTCCAGGCTGTCGCCGTAAAATCCGATCAATTGCCGGAGAAAGGAAATAGGCAACAGATTTTGCCCCTTGCTTTCTTCCTCGAAAATGATTTGCGTCAGCACCGAGCGTGTGATGTCCGTGCCCGATTTAGCATCCTGGACCACAAAATCCTGGCCGTTCTTGACCATGGCGCACAAGGTATCCAGGGTCACGTAACTGGACGTAGCCGTATTATACAGCCGCCGGTTGGCGTATTTCTTAATGACGATGGTGTCTTCGGAACTGTTTGACTTCTCAACCATGCCTGCCTCACCGAATCCGCCGCAACAAACCCACATGGATTGCATTCTTCGACGGCAAAGGTAAACGAAGGCCTAATATGACGCGCCGATGTTGCAGCGCGCAAGAAAATTGTTGCAACGCGGCATTGCCTCGATTTTGCTCTTGGTCTGGCCGCTGCCGTCCCGCGGCACTATAATAATTCAATGGAACAGTCTGAATTGACCGCGCTGGCCCGGCGCTATCTGGATTTGTGGGAGCAACAAATTGCTGCCGGGGAGACCAATGCGGCGGGCGGCGCGGCGGCGGAGGCCGCCAGGATCATGGCTCAGGTAATGTCAGGCGAATGGCAGCCGGGGCAGGGGGGGCGAAAAGGTGATGGAAACGATGTCTCGCCAAACAATGCCGCATATGGATCCCCGTTGGGGTCCGCGGCCGCTGAGCCTGCATCTGTCGACGGCAATGGCGGGGATGATGAGTTCGCTCGCCGCCTTGCCCAGTGCGCGGAACGGCTCGCTGCCCTGGCCGCCGGAGCTGGCGGCGGCGGCGGCGGAACTGACGGCGGCGCTAAAGCAAAGTGAACCAGACGCGCTGTTTCAGGCCGTTGCCGCCGAGTGCCAAACCAGGTTGAGCACCATGCTGGCCGGCGTGCAGACCTATCAAGCGGCGGTTCGTGCCGACGATCGGGCTTGGGTCAAGGGCCGTGAAGTCTGGCGCCAGGGAACGACCCGGCTGTTGGATTACGGAGGCGTAGGCCGGCCGGTTCTATTCGTACCTTCTTTGGTGAACGGCGCCCATGTGCTGGACTTGACGCCGGATCGCGGAATGCTGGGCTGGCTGCGGGATCAAGGGCATCGGCCATTTCTGGTGGACTGGCGCGCGCCGGGCGATGATGAGCTGGCGTTTTCCTTAAGCGACTATATCAGCCGTTTGCGTGATGCGCTTGATGTGCTCAAGGACAAGGCGGAGCAACAGCCGGCCTTGGTGGGATATTGCATGGGCGGCGATCTGGCCCTGGCCCTGGCGCAACAACGCCAGGGCGATATTGCCGGCTTGGCGCTGCTTGCAACGCCATGGGATTTTACGGCAGGCGGACAGCAATGGCCCGCGATTGAAGCATTGATGCCAGGTTTGGATAGCATACTGCAAGGTTTCGGCGCCTTGCCTGTGGATGTTCTGCAGGCCTTGTTCGCGGCCCTGGATCCTGGCTTGGCACAGCGCAAATTTTGCCATTTCGCGACGCTGGACCCTGAAAGTGACGAGGCGGCGCACTTCGTGGCTCTGGAAGACTGGGTCAACGACGGTGTGCCCTTGGCCGCCGAGGCCGCGCGTGATTGTCTGTTGGGCTGGTACGGCAACAACAGTACGGTGCGGGGCGAATGGCTGATCGATGGCCAGGCGGTGGACCCCGGCTGCCTGCGCCTGCCCGTGCTGGTGGCGATCCCGGAGAACGACCGCATCGTGCCCGCTGCCTCGGCCCAGGCCCTGGCGGATGCCATCCCTCAGGCAAAGGTTATCAGACCGTCGGCGGGGCATATCGGCATGGTGGTCGGCCGACGCGGCAAAAGCGGCCTGTGGCAGCCGTTATCTGAGTGGCTGAGTGGGTTGTCGCCACAAACTTGATACGGACTGGCCGGAGCATGACATAATGCGGTGAAGTATCCATGGCCTGGATAATTGCAACAAGAACAGTTGGAGGGCGGACTAATGAGCAGAGTGGCATTGGTTACCGGCGGTACCCGGGGCATTGGCCGGGGGATTTGTGAAGCCTTGAAAGAGGCCGGCTACACGGTCGCGGCGAATTATGCCGGCAATGACGAGGCGGCGGCGCAATTTACGGAAGAGACCGGCATTCCGGCCTACAAATTCAGCGTTGCCGATTTTCCGGCCTGCCAGGATGGCGTGGCGGCGGTGGCGGCGGATCTTGGTGATGTCGAGGTGCTGATCAACAATGCCGGTATCACCCGTGACGGCACCTTGATGAATATGAGCCACGACGACTGGACCATGGTCGTGCGTACCAATCTGGGTGGCTGCTTTAACATGTGCAAGCCGGTTTTTCCCGCCATGCGCGACAACCGCTTCGGCCGCATCGTCAACATCGGCTCGATCAATGGCCAGGCCGGCCAATACGGCCAGGTCAACTATGCCGCCGCGAAATCCGGCATCCATGGCTTTACCAAGGCCCTGGCCCAGGAAGGCGCACGCTATAACATCACCGTAAACGCCATCGCGCCGGGCTATGTGGATACGGACATGGTGGCGGCGGTGCCGGACAATGTGCTGGAAAAGATTGTCGCGAAGATCCCCGTGGGCCGTTTGGGCCATGCCGACGAGATCGCCCGCGCCGTGATGTTCCTGATTGCCGATAGCGCGACCTTCGTCACCGGTTCGACCATGTCCATCAACGGCGGCCAGCATATGTATTGATGCCGGCATCCACGCTGGCCCGGCAGCGCCGGGCAACCTCAATCGGCTTTGTCGCGGTTCTGATGTGGGCCTTGTTGGCCCTGTTTACGGCAGCGACCGGGCAGGTGCCGCCGTTGCAACTGGCGGCGATGACCTTTGGCATTGCCTTTTTTCTAGCCTTGTTGAAGTGGTTGCTGCGCGGTGAGGATATCATCGGCCATCTGCGCCATCGCCCGGCGGTCTGGGCCGTGGGCGTGGGCGGCTTGTTCGGTTATCACTTTTTCTATTTCATGGCCTTGCGCAATGCGCCCGCGGTGGAGGCCAGCCTAATCGCCTATCTGTGGCCACTGTTGATCGTGTTGTTTTCGGCCTTGCTGCCGGGTGAAAGACTGCGCTGGTGGCATGTGGCGGGTGCCGTGACGGGGCTGGCGGGCGCGGCCTTGCTGATCGGCGGCGATCAGGATTTTAGCGCCGGCATACGCCTGGCGCCCGGACATATCGCCGCCCTGGCCTGTGCCTTCCTGTGGTCGGGCTATTCCATTTTGTCCCGGCGCCTTGGCCATGTGCCGACCGACACAGTCGGCGGATTTTGCGGCGCCACCGCACTTTTGGCGCTGTGTGCCCATCTGCTGTTTGAAAGCACGGTCTGGCCGGCGGACGCCTTACAATGGCTGGCGGTCGCCGGTTTGGGTCTTGGCCCCGTGGGGCTGGCGTTCTTTTGCTGGGATCATGGCGTCAAGCACGGCCATATCCAGGCTCTGGGCGCCTCGTCATACGCCGCGCCGTTGCTTTCAACCCTGGTGTTGATCCTGTTTGGCTTTGCCGCCCCGACTTTGAACGTCGCCTTGGCCTGCCTGTTGATTACGGGCGGCGCCGCTCTGGCGTCCATCGATTTGCTGCGCCCCGTCGCCAAGCGTTAATCTGGCTGCCAGCCGTCCGGCGCCATTTCGAAACCGGCGAAGTCAAAGGCGGGACCGACCGTGCAGCCCACCAGGGTCCACGCACCCAAGGAGCGGGCCGATTGCCATTCGCCCATTGGTATAACGGCCTGGGGCCGTTCGCCCGCCGCCAGGTCCGCACCCAGAACCATCCGTTCCTTGCCGCGCATCAGCTCCAGTGGCGCGCCGGCATAGTAATGCCAGATTTCGTCCGCATCGTTGACCCGATGCCAGGCGGACACCTCGTCGTGGCGCAACAGATAATAGATCGCCGTCATCGCGCCACGCCCACCGTCGGCCGGCTGATGACGGTAGCTTTCGGCGTAGTGTCCGCCTTCGGGATGGGGCTGCAGTCCCAGGGCGGCGATGACCTGTTCAGCCGATATTTTCTCTGCTGCTGCCATCTCAGAGCAGGAACAGCGCGGCCAGGCCGAGGAAAACAAAGAAACCAACCACATCCGTGACCGCCGTCAAAAACACCGTGGCGGCCACCGCCGGGTCGATACCGGCGCGGGCTAGACCCAGCGGGATCAGGGTCCCGGCCAGGCCGGCCACCACCATGTTGATGACCATGGCGACGGCGATGACCACGCCAAGAGTTGGGGCGGAAAACCAGAATGCCGCGACCACGCCGACCAGAACGGCGAACAGTATGCCGTTCAGGGTCCCGACCACCAACTCCTTGCCGACAATGCGCATGGCGTTGGCGGCGGTCAGCTCCCGCGTGGCCAGGGCGCGCACGGCGACGGTCAGGGTCTGGGTACCCGCATTGCCGCCCATTGAAGCGACGATGGGCATTAGGACGGCCAGGGCAACGATCTGCTCAATGGTGGCATCGAACAGCGCAATCACCAACGAGGCCAGAATAGCGGTGCCTAGATTTAGCAGCAGCCAACTGGCCCGCGTCCGCGTCGTGCGCAGCGCGGTATCCAGCAAATCCGTCTCCGAGGAAACGCCGGAAAGACGCATCAAATCCTCTTCCGCCTCTTCCTCCAGCACGGCGGCCGCGTCATCGAAGGTGATGACGCCCACCAAACGTCCGGCCGCATCGATCACCGGGGCGGAGGCGAAGCGGTATTGCTGAAACAGAAAGGCGACTTCTTCCTGATCCATATCGACGGGTATGGTGGTCGCTTCCTGCCCCATGATCTCGCGCATCAGGACCGGGCGGCGGGTGCGCATTAGACGGTTTAGGGCGACCTGGCCAATGGGCCGGTGGCGCGGATCAATGACGAATATCTCGTAAAACTCGTCGGGCAATTCCACCGTGTCGCGGCAGTAATCGATCACCTGGCCGACGCTCCAATAGGCGGGTACGGCGATCAGGTCGCGCTGCATCAGGCGTCCGGCGCTATCCTCGGGGAAGGATAGACCTTCCAGGACGGCGGCCCGGTCGGGCGCGGGGACCTGGGCCAGCACCTGTTCCCGGCGCTCCTCGTCCATCTCGCCCAGCAGATGGACGGCTTCATCGGTGTCCAGTTCGGGGATGGCCTGGGCAACCACATGGGGGCTCATCACCGCCAACAGATCGGCCAGTACGGAACCTTCAAGATCGATCAGGGTATCGAGATCAAGGTCATCGCCCAGCACCATGGCCAGGCGGTGACGGTTGTTGCGGCCCAGGACAACAAACAGATCAGCAATATCGGCCGGGCGCAGGGGCAACAGCAGGCCGCGCACTTCGGCGTTTTGGTTATCTTCCAGCGCTGCTTTGACGGCACGGACCAGCCCGGTAGAGACCGCATAAACATCCTCGAAAGAGGCCGGCGCCTCGATTTCGATTGCCTCGTCATGCTGGATCGGTTCGCTCATGGCTCTTGGTATAGCAACAACGGCAACAAAAAACCCCTCGAAAACATATTCGTTTTCAAGGGGTTGATTTGTGCTGGTTTGATTTGGTGCGGTCGAGAAGACTCGAACTTCCACGGAGTTTCCTCCACAGCGACCTCAACGCTGCGCGTCTACCAATTCCGCCACGACCGCGCGCAATCAACTTGCTTGGGGGGAATAGCAAATACCAAGCGCCCCGGCAAGCGTCACGCACAACGCCTGGTCAGCCTGGAGCATGTTTCTTTAAAACATGCTCAGACTCTTAAGAAAAGAGCAATTGAATCAATAATCTAAGTCGCGAAAGCGATTCCGATTAATTGAAAATTGCTCTAGTCATCTTTTATGTCGATAGTTTCCGTGACCTGTACGGCGACATTCTCGCCGTTGACCATGATTTCGCCCCGGGCGATCAGCCGGTTATTGGCCAGGATCCAGACGTAATCCTCCGTCGTGGCATCCAGCTCAATCACCGCGCCACGGCCCATTCGGAGCAGTTGGTGGATCGGCATTTCGGTGCTGCCGATAACCACGGAAATCTCCAGGTTGACGTCTGCTAAGCGATGGTCCTGCATGGGCGATCAAAATCCGCTACATCTGTTAAGGCTATAGCTTTGCCAGAGCATGGTTATCATTGTGTTAAGATGACCAGCGAAAACCATACGAAAGCGAGATAAAGCGGCGATGGAATGGCGTATCAGCGACGGCCTGATCGACTATGAACAGGCGGTCCGGACAATGGAGGACAGGGTTGCCGCCATTCGCGCAGGCGAGGCGGACGAGCTTGTCTGGTTGTTGCAGCATCCGCCCCTCTATACCGCCGGGACCTCGGCCAAGGCAGCCGATTTATTGGATCCCAGCCGTCTGCCGGTCTATCAAACGGGCCGGGGCGGGCAATATACCTATCATGGTCCTGGTCAACGCATTGCCTATGTGATGCTCGATCTACAGCGCCGGGAGATGGATGTGCGCAGTTATGTGGCGCTGTTGGAGAACTGGCTGATTGCCACTTTGCACCGTTTCAATCTGCGTGGAGAGCGGCGGCAGGGCCGGGTCGGGATTTGGATCGATCGTGGCCAAGATGCGGAAGGCCGGGGCCAAGAAGACAAAATTGGCGCCATCGGCGTTCGTGTGCGGCGCTGGGTCACCTATCATGGTATCGCCCTGAATGTGGAGCCTGACCTATCGCATTATGCCGGCATCGTGCCCTGCGGCATTCAGGAACATGGGGTGACATCTCTGGTTGATCTGGGTCTGCCCGTGGATATGGCCGAGGTCGATGTGCAATTGGCCCAGGCCTGGGATGAGGTATTCGGCGGCGAAGGAAGGTAGAGCAATTTTCAATTAATCGGAGTCGCCACCGTAGCTTATTTGACGCGACGTAAGTAATTGGTTCAATTGCTCGATTCTTAAGAGTCCGAGTGCATTTTCTTCGAATGCGCTCTAGCTGGCCATACAGCTGATCAAGCCGCCGCTACCGCCGTCAAATGCTCCTCCGCGATCAAGGCCGACAGCCGTTTCATGCCGTCTGCAATAACATCGGGCGTGCAGGTGGAGAATGACAGCCGCAAGGTGTTCTCGCCGCCGCCGCCGACGTGAAAGGCGGCGCCCGGAACAAAGGCGAGTTTTTCCTGCGCCAAGGCCTTTTCCAGCAGCGATTGGCTATTCATACCTTGTGGCAAGGTCAGCCAGACAAACATCCCGCCCCCTGGCCGCGAGAAACTTGCGCCGTTGGGCAAATACCTGTGCAAGGCGGCAACCATGGCGTCCCGGCGTTCCCGGTACCTGTCCCGCAACATCGGGACATGGCTATCCAGAATTCCGCTCGCCAGTTCATGGGCGATGATCTGATTGTAGGTGGAGGAATGAAGATCATTGGCCTGTTTCAGCAATACCAACTTTTCGAACAACGCAGGCGGGGCGATGCTCCAACCGACCCGCAGCGCCGGCATCAGGGTTTTCGAGGCAGTGCCCAATTGAATGACCAATCCCTCTGTCTGCCATTTTTCCGCACCAAGGTACCGACCCTCAAGCTCTAGCAGAGACGGCGGTGGCGGGGCATCGTAGTAAAGCGGGCGATAGGCAACATCTTCCAATACGGCGACGTCATATTGGTGGATCAATTCGACAATGCGCTGGCGCCGCGCCTCAGAAATGGTGACGCCGCCAGGATTTTGGAAGTCGGGAATTGTGTAGAGCAGTTTGACGCCCTGTTTGAAGGCGGTTTCCAGGTTTTCCATGATCAGGCCATCGTCGTCGGTCTCGACAGTGCAGTACCGTGGCCGCCGGGTATCAAATACCTGCAAGGCGCCCAGATAGGTTGGATTGGCGACCGCGATCGGCGTGCCGACATCAATCAAAGTGGCAGCCAATAGGGTAAGGGACTGTTGGGCCCCGTTGGTGATCAATACGTTATCGGCGGTCAGGCGGGTCAGGGGCGTTGAAAACCGTTCGCTGACCCAGGTTCGCAAAGGCAGATAACCTTCCGTCAATGAGTATTGCATGGCCTGGCGGGCGGCGTCGGGGCGTGCTTCGAGGTCTGTGTGGATCTGCTTCACGCGGTCCATGGGGAAGAGGTCCGGATCCGGGATACCACCGGCGAACGACAGGATCGTCGGATCCGCGATGACCTTAAGCAGTTCGCGGATTTCGGAAGCCTTGATGGCGCCGGCATCGGCAGTAAATCGTTTTTCCCAAGACATGTCGACGCGTTCCATACGGCAAATTAATAGGTAAGTAATATTGACCTATATTTTATTGCGCGTCAAGGGGTGAATATGAAAGAAAATGACAAAGCTGGCTCGCATCTGGTTCTATCCGGTTCGAATTTTTCGCGCGTCAGACGCAGGCTTTGATAATATGCATGAAACCGGCGCAAAACCGGCTACCCCCGTCACGAGGAAATCGCCTTATGTCCGTTCTGCAACTAAATGCCCAGGAAGGGCTGTACTACGAGCTCGACCAGGCCAGCCGCGCCGGTGCGCCGACTTTTGTTTTCGTCAACGCCATCACCGGCGATGCCGGCATGTGGCAGGCCGAGGTGGGCCCCGCGTTGCGAGCGGCGGGCTTTGGCACGCTTTGTTATAATTTTCGCGGCCAGGCCAACAGCCCTTATGCTGACGGACTTGAATTGACTGAACAGATTATCGCCGGTGACCTGAAGTACCTGGTCGAAGCGCTGAAGATTGACCGGCCCATATTGGTTGGGCTGTCCATTGGCGGTCTGTATGCCGCCAAGGCATATTTGGCTGGATTACAGGTCACGGGTCTGGTGTTGATCAATACCTTGCGCAAGATCGGCCCGCGCCTGGATTGGATGAACGCGGCAACCTTGCGTTTGATGCAGGTCGCGGGCCCGAACCTGATGCGTGATGTGATGACGCCGCTGTTGTTCGGTCCAAAATTTCTCGAGGCGCATCGCCACGAATTCCTGGAAGAAAACACTTCGTACGACCCGTTGCCCGCCGATGGCGGCGCCATTAACCTGATCACCTGGATGGGCAAGACGGATTGGCAGATTGACTATCGTCAGCTTGCCTGCCCGGTGTTGGTCATGATGGGTCCCAATGACCGCATCTTCTATGACGCGGCGATCGTCGATGAACTCTATGCCACTTTGCCCAATGCCCGTCGTCAGGATGTCGCCGAGGCCGGCCATATGCTGCCCGTGGAATGCCCGGACGCCTTTGTCGCGGCGGTCGCGGCGTTCGCCAATGATATGGGTTAGGGAATATGTCTGATCACGAATTCAAGATGGCCGACGGTGCGGCGCAGCCGCTTGCCGATCATCTGGGTATCATGAACTGCCTGAACCAGTACTGCCATGTGGTGGACCGGGGTAGCGTCGACGAGATCGTGGCGCTGTTTGCCGAGGATGCGGTGTTGCTGACGCCATATCAAGGCAATGGCCGTTTCGAGGGGCGGGCGGCAATCCGCGCCTGGTACGAAAATTATGACCGCGAGGTCCGCGCCGCACGGCGCCATCGCCGCCATACGATTACCTCGCCATTCATAACTATCAATGGGGATGCGGCGACCGCCGTCTGCTATCTGGATTCATCCACCATCTTAATCGCCTCCAACGTCATCAATGTCAGCTCCGGCCGCTACGACGATAAACTGGTCAAGGTGAACGGCACCTGGCTGTTCAAGGAACGCATTATCAACATCAACCATGTGCATCGCATCGAAAGCTTCGATGAGCCATCCTGACCGGCGCCTTTCAGCACAAAATCCCGCGCGCTTACTGCTTGGCGTCCTGTGCCAGCCAATCGCGCAGCGCCGGCAGGTCGGGTAGCACGGCCATACATTGCGCCATCAAATCCGTTTCGATGATCGCGATATCGGGGATGTGGACGACGTTCATTCCTGCCGCCAAGGCGGACAACAGGCCGGGTTTGGAATCTTCGACGGCCAGACAGCGGGCCGGCGCCGCCCCCAAACGCTTGGCGGCTTCCAGGTAGATGTCGGGACGTGGTTTTCCCCGCGCGACCTGATCACGGCTGACCACGTGACGAAAAAAATGATCGATATGGTTGTCGTTTAGCTTCACCGCTACCGAGGTGGTGGAGGATGTGGCGACGGCACAGGGCAGGCCCCGGTCTTGCAAATAGGTCAAGATCTCCACGGTACCTGGTTTCAGCGGATAGCCGTTCGCCAGGATCGGCTGCAGCGCGTCGCCAATGGCCTGGCGTAGCATCTCTATCGTGACCGGCGGTTTGAGCTCTCTTTGCAGCACTTTTTCAAGCTCGTCATAAGGCAACCCGACGATATCGGCGAACAGCGGCACGATTTCCGGACAGTTCTGCTCGTCCGCCACGATGCGCCAAGCTTGAAGGTAAAGCCGCTCGCTATCGATCAGGATGCCGTCCATGTCGAAGATAACGGCATCAATATCGGAGGCTATTGGCGCGGCTGTCATCACGGCGTGCTGCTCAGATGTCGGATATGTTGCACGTCAGATGCCAGCTAACCTGACCTTTTTTCGACAGCTTGTCGTAGTTCAGACGCTTCTTCTTGGCGTGCCGGCGTAACAAGACATCGATCTGTTCCCGGGTTTCTTTATCCAGATCATCGGAATCCAGGACGATGGTGGCGGGCAGGGTCTTTTTCCGCTTCGCCACCGGTTTGGCTCGCGCGCGCGCCGGCATTTTATCCCCGCCGCCGAAAACACCATCCCAGCCCGAACGATAATCATCGGTCGATACGGAGGAGAAATAGCTGATCGGCCGGCTTGGCGCCGACGATTTCCCGGAGCCGCCGCCAGATCCGCCCGCAGATCCGTCCCCTGATCCGCCTTCTGACCCGGTGCTGCCGCTTTCGCTGCTAGAGGTGTCTGCCGCGGCGGTCGAAGTCTCGGATTTCGCCGCCTCGGATTTTGACGCCGTACTATCGGTCTTCTTGGTCTCTGATTTGGTCTTCGGTTTCGTTGCCATCTTTGCCTATATACCACTTGCTGAAATGCGAAGGCGGAACATACAGCGCCTATAAACTCCGGCCAATGATTTCCTTCATGATCTCATTGGTGCCGGCATAGATGCGCTGAATACGCGCGTCGGCCCAGGCGCGGGCAATGGGGAATTCCCACATATAGCCATAGCCGCCATGCAGTTGCAGACAATCGTCGATCACCTTGCATTGCGTATCGGAGGTCCACCATTTCGCCATGGCCGCGGTTTCGGCATCCAGTTTGTCTTCCAGCATCAGGGCGATCAGCTTGTCGACAAAGGTCCGCGCCACGGTGGCCTGGGTCTTGGCCTCGGCCAATTTGAAACGGGTGTTTTGGAAATCATGGATCGGTTGGCCAAAGGCTTCCCGCTGTTTGGTGTAATCGATGGTCCATTCCACGGCCGCTTCGGTGTTGGCGACGGCCGAGATGGAAAGCTGCAGGCGCTCCCAGGCCAGCTCCTGCATCAGATAGACAAAGCCTTTGCCTTCCTCGCCCAGCAGATTGGTCATGGGCACGCGCACGTCGTCAAAGAACAATTCCGAGGTGTCCTGCGCCTTCAGGCCGATTTTCTCCAGGTTACGGCCCTTGCGGAAACCTTCGCGCTCGGCTTCGACCAGAACCAACGAGATGCCCTTGGCGCCCGCGTCCGGATCCGTCTTGGCGACCACGATGACAACATCGGACATCTCGCCGTTGGTGATGAAGGTTTTGGAGCCGTTGATGACCAGCTCGTTACCGTCTTTCAACGCGGTGGTGCGCACCCCTTGCAGGTCGCTGCCGGTGCCGGGTTCGGTCATGGCGATGGCGCCGATCATCTCGCCCTTGGCCATTTTGGGTAGGAATTTCCGCTTTTGCTCTTCCGAGCCGTAGCGGTTTATGTACGGCGCCACGATTTCTGAATGCAGCCCGAAACCAGGACCCGTGGCGCCGGCGCGGGCGAGTTCCTCGAGCAGAATAACGCTATAGGTCCGTTCGACCCCGCCGCCGCCATATTCCTCGGGCATGGACGCGCACAGCAGGCCCAACTCGCCGGCCTTGAGCCAGGCGTCGCGGCTGATTTTGCCGTCTTTCTCCCATTGCGCATGGAAAGGCGCGATTTCTTCTTCGACAAAACGGCGCACCGTATCGCGGAAGATCTCATGGTCGGAATCAAACAGGGTTCTCTCTATAGCGGTCATTACCTTCTCCTAACTGATTATTCTACGCGGCGGCCAGACGCATGCCTTGTTCAATGGCGCGCAGCGCATCCAACTCGCCGGCCTGGTCGGCGCCGCCGATCAGATGCACGGTCATGCCGGCGGCTTTCAGGTCGTCGTACAGATCGCGTCGTTCTTCCTGTCCGGCGCAGACCACGATGTTATCCACGGCGATGCGCCGCTCTTCTTCATCAACGGTGATGTGCAGACCGTCGTCATCAATCTTGCGATAAGTGACGCCGCCGATCATCTCGACACCCTTCATTTGCAGGCCGGCGCGAATGGCCCAGCCCGTGGTCATGCCCAGGCCGCGGCCCAGGGACTGTGCCTTGCGTTGCAACAGGGTAATCGCGCGGGGTGATTGCATGGAGGGACCTTCAGGCATCAGGCCGCCGTCATGGTTGGGGTCGCGGTCGATGCCCCATTCCCTGAGCCAACGGTCGATATCGGGCTTGGCCGGATCGCCTGCACCGTCCGCGTGGCTAAGCAATTCAGCGACATCGAAACCGATGCCGCCCGCGCCGATGATGGCGACACGATCACCCACCGCCGCACCGTTCTGCAGGACATCGATGTAAGACAGCACCATCGGGTGATCGATGCCGGGCAGATCCAGGGCGCGGGGGGTGACACCGGTCGCCAGAATAACCTCGTCATAGCCGCCTGCTTGCAGCTCGGCGGCGGTGGCGCGGTGGTTCAGCTTCAGATTTATGCCCAGGCGCTCGACCTGGGCGCCCCAATAGCGGATGGTCTCGCCATAGTCTTCCTTGCCCGGAATGGCCATGGCCATGTTGAACTGGCCGCCAATCCGGTCGCTTGCCTCGTGGATGGTGACCTCATGGCCGCATTGGGCAGCCGTGATGGCGTAGGAGAGACCGCCCGGGCCGGCACCCACGACGGCAATTTTCCGAGCCGATGGGGCGGCCGTGATCTCCAGCTCGGTTTCGTAGCAGGCCCGGGGGTTGACCAGGCAGGTGCAGACCTTGCCTTTGAAAATATAGTCCAGACAGCCCTGGTTGCAGCCGATACAGGTGTTGATTTCGTGTGCCTTGCCGGCCTGGGCCTTGGCCACCAGATCGGCATCGGCCAGAAACGGCCGCGCCATGGAGACCATGTCCGCGTCCCCCGCCGCGATCAGGGTCTCGGCCTGGTCCGGGTTGTTGATCCGGTTCGAGGCAATAATCGGTATGCCGACCCGGCCCATCAGCCGGGCCGTGGCCCAGGTAAAGGCGCCGCGCGGTACCGAATGCATGATTGTCGGCACCAATGCTTCATGCCAACCAATGCCGGAATTGAACATGGTCGCCCCGGCCTCTTCCAGGGCCTGGGCCAGGGTCACCGTTTCCTCCCACGAGAGGCCGCCTTCAACCAGATCAAGCACGGAGAGGCGATAGAGCAGAATAAAATCATCACCACAGACTTCACGGGTCCGGCGCATCACTTCGATGGGAAAGCGGATGCGGTTTTCAAAGCTGCCGCCCCAATCGTCCTCGCGCTGATTGGTCCGGGTAGAGATGAACTGGGTGATCAGATAGCCTTCCGAGCCCATGATTTCGACCCCGTCATAACCGGCCTCCCGGGCTTGTTGGGCGCACGTGGCGTAGTCTTCGATGGTTTGCAGGATCTCGTCATGTTCCAGGGCGCGCGGCACCTGGGGGTTGATGCGCGAGGCGATGGGTGACGGCGCGACGGCGTCGGGTTGGCGGGAATAGCGGCCGGCGTGCAGCACCTGCATCAGGATTTTGCCATCGGCCTGATGCACCGCATCCGTGATCAAACGATGCCCGGCGCTGCTGTCTTCCGGGGCGGTCGCGGTCATGCCCAAGCCACCGGCTGCGTTCGGTGCGAAGCCGCCCGTCACGATCAAGCCGGCCTGGCCGGCGGCGCGGTCGCCAAAGAAGCGCGCCATGCGGCGAAAGCCGTCGGGATGTTCTTCCAGCCCCGTATGCATGGAGCCCATCATCACCCGGTTCCGCAAGGTGGTGAAGCCAAGGTCGAGCGGCGCAAAAAGGCGGGGGTAGGGGGCTGTCATGTTCGTTCGCTCCAATACTACGTTTGCTTTGATTTTCACGATGGATGGTTAATGTTGTTGTTTTCCGGCTTTCGGCGGTCAGGCTGCCTATCTCGCCCACGGGCCTAGGTGGCGGTTTGCTTCTCCAGGAACTGGCTGATCTGGTTGCAGTTATGGTGCAATTCGTCGATCACCTCGTCGATATCCCGGCGTTGCTGTTGCAGTACCGCAAGGCGGTCTCGGCTCTTTTCCAGGGTCAGCTTCAGCTGCTCCCGGCCCTCATCATTGGGGTTGTAGAGGTCCAGCATTTCGCTGATATCCGAGAGCGAGAAGCCCACGCGCTTGCCGCGCAAAATCAATTGCAAGCGGCCGCGATCGCGGCGGCCGTAAACGCGGTTCTGGCCATTGCGCTCGGGCTGCAGCAATTTCTTGTCTTCATAAAAGCGGATAGCGCGCGCCGTGATGCCGAATTCGGCGGCGAGTTGGCTGATTGTATAGGTCGCTTCAGCGGTGGGTTCCGCATTGTTTGAACCCGGCATTGTCCCCGCCTCTTGTAGTGGCTGTCTGAACTGTTCGGAATGGCGCTCACAGTACTTTACGTTGACGTAAACGTCAATTTCGCCCGCATCTCACCGTACCGTCCACCCTATTGATAATTTTGCCGTCCCTGCCGGCCTCAATTTGGCCAATCTTTCCAAAACCTGAGAAAACCCTACCAAATCATTAAAAAATATGATGAAAAATTGCTTGCGATACCGGCCTTTTCCGCTAGGATTTTGGTGTTATGTGGGTTTAGTGCATAATCAGGAGGGGTATGTTGCGAGAGGGCGGAATACTACGAACGGCAATGGCGTTTGGCTTGGCGGCGGTGCTTTGGCTATCGGCGGGCGTGGCGACGCGTGCCTACGCCGCCTCTAGTTTGGAGCAGCAGTTCGATCAAGCCTTCCAGCACATGTTGCAGGATCCGGCCAATCTGGACAAATCATTCAAGTACGCGGAACTGGGCATCGAAATAGGCGATTACGAGGCCGCGATCAGCGCGCTTGAACGGATGTTGCTGTACAATCCGGATCTGCCGCGGGTGCGCCTGGAATTGGGTGTTTTATATTTTCGTTTGGGTTCCTACACCATTGCCCGCGCTTACCTGACCCGTGCCGTGGAAGGTGCCAATGTTCCCGATGACGTGCGCGCCCGCGTTGCCGTTTTTCTTGATGAAATCGATAACCGGCTCTCCAAACACCGCTTTTCCGGCTCGGTCTATAGCGGCATGCGCTATCAGACCAATGCCAACGCCGGCCCGGAAAGGGCGGCGATCCGCCTGCTTGATACGGAAGGCGTTCTGGATGGCGAGTTCACCGCGAAGGTTGACTGGAATGCATTCGTCTCATCGAATTTCCGCCACGTCTATGATCCGCAATCCCATAGCGGCGATGTCCTGGAAACGGACCTGCTGGTCTATATCTCGCAGCAGTCGAACCAGCATCAACTGGATTTGGTTTTCAGCGAAATCAGCATGGGCCCGCGCGGCCAGTTCCTGCGCGAATTTATCGAGAACGCCTCGTGGCGGCCGCATATCGTGGCTTCGATCGTGATCCTTGATGATTCACCCTACTACGAGACCTATGGCGCCGGCGTGGATATCGACAAGCAGTTCACGGCGAAAACCAACGGCTCCGTGTCCGCTTCGTATGTGCAAAAAACATACCGCGCCGATGCCGGTCGCACCACGGCGCGGTTGCAAAATGGCGCCGAGGCCGATTTAGAGGGCAATGTTGGTTATCGGGTGAACGACAAGGTCATGCTGACATCGAACGCCGGCGTTGCCAACCTGGATACCGATATCTCGCTTTACCCGATATTTCCCAGATAGTATTCGTATCGTAGCAAATCGTAGGCGAACCCGACCACCGATGGAAGGAATTTCGCTCTGCGGTCATTCGGCAGCCCCGATTTGGTGATTTGGCCGTCGTTGGAAGC
>Ga0233430_1000905_pt1 | contig 47399 bp, 60 predicted proteins | sample SI_118_April2016_2_FD_179883 | JGI IMG/M metagenome (GOLD analysis project Ga0233430, IMG submission 179883) | Seawater microbial communities from Saanich Inlet, British Columbia, Canada - SI_118_April2016_150_MG | ecosystem: Environmental > Aquatic > Marine > Inlet | place: Canada: British... | reverse complement strand
CTGGACTGAACCCCCAATTTAATACAGCAGGCTAGTCACAGTTTGATACACTAAGTAAATGGGAGGTGTATGAAACTAAAAAAAAGAAGATTTAATCGTGAGTTTAAGATTCAGGTATGCGAGGAGATTGACCAGGGTTTAAAAACACAGGCTCAGGCTAGTCGTGAATACATGATTGGTTCCAATCTAATTGGTCAGTGGATGAGTAGGTACAGGAAAGATCCCAGTAATTGTTTTCCAGGGAGTGGGAGTTCTACATATATTGGAGTTAGTACTGACGAAGTTAGGGTGAAAGAGCTAGAGGCAGCTCTAGGTAGAGCTACTCTAGAGAACAAAATACTCAGAGACGCCAATGCTCTTTTTAAAAAAAGACAACTGGAGCAAAGGAGGTTTACCAAGTGATTAAACAACTAAGTGGTAAATATTCAGTTACAGCTACTTGTGCAGTACTAGGTATTAACCACAGTAACTACCAGCACTTTTTAACTACCACTCAGGATTTGGATAACAAGAAAAAACTAGAAGATGACTTAATTAGAGATGAGGTTGAGAACCTAATTAATCTACCAGCTAGTTCTAGGTATGGTTATCGCCCCATGACTCATCAACTCAGGAGGGATGGCTTTCAGATCAATGGTCAGTTTATTAATCACAAGCGAGTGCTACGAGTCATGAGAGAAAACAACTTGCTTTGTGAGATTAAAAAAGCATTCATCAACACCACTGATTCAAATCATAACTTGAGGAGATACTCAAATCTTCTCAAGAGAGAAAACATCAGAATTACTGGCCTTGATCAGGTGTGGGTGAGTGATATTACTTACATCAAGTTACCAGAAGGGTTTGTTTACTTGGCTGTAGTAATTGATGCTTACTCTAGAAAAGTAATTGGTTACTGCTTATCAAAAAACATTGATAAAGATTTAGTACTAGAAGCTTTAAAAATGGCACTTAAAGAAAGGAGGATAATTAATGCCAATAACCAGCTTATTCATCACTCTGATCAAGGAGTCCAGTATGCTTCACAGCCTTACACTGATCTACTCAAATTTTATGGACTTAGAATCTCAATGAGTAATCCGGGCAGTCCCTGGGAAAACGGAATGGCAGAATCGTTCTTCAAGACTCTCAAAACCAATGAGGTTTACTTGAGTGATTATCAAAATATTTGGGAAGCAAAACAAAATCTATTCAAATTCATCGATGATGTCTACAATACAAGGAGATTACATTCATCACTAGGCTATCTACCACCTTGTGAGTTTGAAGAATTAGTAAAAAGTAGCACGGTAGAAAACATTAACAATATTAATCAAACTGAACTCGCTACTGTATTACGATAGGGGTGCAGTCCAACCACCCAGCTTAAATAAATCGTTCCAGAAGTGAAATAAGTCTCCTGTTTCAGCCACTATATCAACCCTAACCTCAGGATTTTTGAGTGCCTTTAATAGCTCACCTACTTCATCCATCAATAGAGTTAAGAGCTCCCCCGTAGTGTTGTTTATCCTAATAGTGTCTACTGCATTATGAAAAGTTTGGTGGGTATGTTCTGCTAAGACATCCACCCCAACAGATGCTTCATCGAGTGGAATTCCATCAATTGTAATTGGGTTTTCACCGCCAGCTGTTAATGCCATAAAAAACTATAAAACCACAACCCATTGTGGTTTACAAATCTTTCAAACACTACAGTTTGTGGTGTATACTATTTAGTTGTTTGGTAAATATTCCAAAATTTGATTTGAAAAAAGTTAAGAATTGACCAGTGCAGCCACCAATTGACCCAAAATTTCTTGCTTGCCTTCACCATTACTAATAGATTCTCCCTGACCGTTCTTAGTCAACCAATCAATCTCATCGGGATCAAATGTAACAATGGGAATTTTAGGAGAATGTTCTCCCAATTTCTCATCAACTTCTTTGGGAAGTAATAGCCCCGTTGCCTCTCTTATCTCCCAATAAGCTATTTGCGACTGCCAATACTCAATAGGCACGCCCGTCTCATCCATTCTTCTAGCTTTCTCTTCTCCCACTGATCTCTCCGCCCTAGATTTTACTGCTAAACGAGTGTCATCTCCTGTTTTGCGACGAGTGTGAATTCCTCCAATGGGATGAGGAATAAGGGGAAGACATTGAATAAGAATTGCACAGTATCTCTCATAATCTTCTTCAGATAAGATGCTCTCTTCGTGAAGCAGGTGAACATACATGAAGTGGTGCCATGGAGAACCGCCCCAAAAAATGGGGGCTTCTACCATCCTTGCTTCCACCTCTAGAGCTTGAGTTAGAGAATCAAATAAAAAAAATAATTGAGATTTAAATGCGTGAGGATTTGGTTTCTCACCCTTCTTAAGGGCTTGATAATAATCTGCATGCGCAGGATTTTTAGTAGGTGAGGTTTCATCGATGCCAATTGCTCCCGGAACCCAAGTGGTAAGCGATTGCACCATCTCGCTTTTTCCTGAAGCGGTGGGTCCAAAAACTATGTAAGATCCATTGGGCAATTGGGAAGATTCGCTGGTATTCACTAATATAGAGAATAATATGAACTATATCTAAGACGCAACTATTGATTCACACTGTACTCAAGCAAGAGAGTTTTTGGAGATAAATTTTGGGTTTTCACTAAGTTTAGTTTCTTTTCAAAGCCCTGATTAAACAACTTCACTCCATCCCCAAATAAAACTGACTCTACTGTTAGATATAATCTATCTACCACTCCTGCCTTCATGAACATGGTGTAAATACTAGCGCCACCAGCAATAGCAATACTTTCTACCCCTTCTTTTTCCAATCTTTTGATTAGCTCTTGTGGCTCTTCGTCTGTGCCACTAGCTCGAATAATATCTGGCTTGTGATTAACAAATTCTTGTGGAGACCGAGTATATATCTCCCACCTTGATCCTCTAGGATGAAGTTTAAAGGTATCAAACGTTTTTGAACCCATGATGATGGCATCGGCACTTTTAATTTTGTTGATATAAAATTGCTTGTCTTCCTTTGAAGTCCAATCAAATGACCTATCATCAATGGTTCTGCCAATAAAGCCATCAGCAGTTAAAGCGGCAATAATGAAACAATTCATAATTTTCCTTTAAAACCCCGTAGAGCCCACGCCCCCGCGATCCTTATTACCTAATTCCTCAACCTCCTCTATCTCTACTCTTTCTCTAGGTAAAACAATCAGCTGAGCTAAACGCTCGCCTTTCTTTACCATGATTTCTTTATCAGAAAAGTTCAGCAGAATCGCTTTGTATTCATCATTGTCTCCACAATAGTCTTCATCTCCCACCCCAATGCCATTGGCCATCATCAAGCCTTTTTTATGAAGAGAGCTACGCGCAGCTACCAATGCCCAGTGATCTAGGGGCAGCTCAATCGCAATATTTAACGGCACATAGCCTACTTCTCTGGAAGGAATAATCGTATCTACCCGCGCGTAAAGATCTAAGGCTGCAGCCCTATCAGTTTTATATTCCGGTAAAGGTAAGCTCTTATTGAAGCGTTTAATTTTGAGTTTCATCTTGTTTCTCAGCTCAACTTTTATTTGTCTATATGGTACAACATCCCTATGTTATCCGTTCCCTCAAATCTTAAATCTAAGAGAGTTCCTCACTATGACTACCGAGATACACTTAAGCTCATTCTTGAACAAGGCACTCGAGTTAAATCTCAAACTGGTACTGATACACTTACTTTTATCGCTCCACCCTCAATGCGCTTTGATTTGGAAAATGGCTTCCCCCTTATCACTGAGCGCAACATGGCCCCAGATTTTAAAAAAGTTCCCACTGTTTGGAAGCAAGCCTTGGGTGAAATCATTGGTTTTATTAATGGTGCTCGTACTCAAGAAGAACTCAAGTCATATGGTTGTCATTGGTGGCGACATTGGGTGACAGAAAAAAAATGTCATAAACGAGGTCTGGAGACTGGTGATCTAGGTCCCGGATCTTACGGAGCAGCTTTTCATGACTTCCCCACTGCCGAAGGTGATAGCTATAACCAAATCCAAAATATTGTGGAGCAAATCATCGAGCTCCCTCACCTTAAAACTCATTTTATTTCACCTTGGATACCCCAGTACATTGTCCGCGGTAAAGGTAAGCAACAAAAGGTAGTGGTTTGTCCCTGTCATGGATGGATGCATATCTTGATCCAAGATGGAAAACTCAATCTCCACATGTTCCAAAGATCTGGTGACGTTCCCATTGGCGTCCCATCTAACATGGTCCAGTATGCAGCTTTTACCATGATGCTGGCCCAAGCTACGGGTTATAAACCAGGCACCTATATTCACACTATTTCCGATGCTCATATTTATGTCGATCAGGTAGATGCAGTTAAAAAAGTCTTGGAGCGCGAACCCCGCCCTTTCCCCACCATGACTCTAAAGACTGATAATAAAGATATCTTTAAATTTAGAGTCAATGATTTTGAGCTAGGTGACTACAACCCCCACCCTGGTATTAAAAACATTCCCGTCGCTATATGAAAAACCAACACGTTGACCTAGATAACACTAGAAATGATGAGCAGCGCGCTGTGATGCGAGACATTATTGAAGCTGACCATTGCCCATTCTGTTTAGAAAATCTCAAAAAATATCATACTCCACCCACTATTAAAGAAACTAAACATTGGTTACTGACATCTAATAAATGGCCCTACAAAAATGTCAGACATCATTTGTTAATAATTCTCAAAACTCATAAGGAAATGCTGAGTGAATTAACCGCAGAAGAAGGTACTGAGTTAGTTGAAATTCTAGCTTTTGCCCAGAAACACACCAACGCTCCCGGCGGTGGCTTTGCGATGCGCTTTGGTGATACTGACTACTCCGCCGGCACTGTGGCCCACCTTCATGCTCAGTTTATCGTACCAGAGATAAATGATCCTGATTTCAAACCAACGCGATTCAAGATTGGCAAAGACAAGGTGAAACGCGAAGCGTGAGAAGGTGCCCTGGGGTATAGAGAAAAACGACAATAAAAAAAGTTAGTTTTCGACCCTAATTAATTCCACTCCTTGGCTCTTCAACAACTCTTCACCAGCTAACACTGAATAACCCTCCTTGTAAAACAAGCGTTTAATTCCAGCGTAAGCTACCAAGCGTGCACAAAACGGACAGGGAAAAGTAGTTGCATAGAGATCAGCCCCTTTAAGTGAAATTCCCTCAGCAGCCGCTTTGGCAATGACTGCCTCTTCTGCATGTAGTGAAGTAGAGACCTCCATGGCCTCACCACGGCTAAAATTAGCTCGCGGATCACCCAAAACATATTGATTTTGATCGGAAGGAGCATGTTTGTTATGAGCAATAGCTATTAACTCACCGTCTTTGGCTACCGCTGCAGCAGTTTGGCGCCACCAATCAGCACTCTTACTCGCTTCATCTAGAACCTTACCCATAAGAGTTTGATGCAGCTCCGCTGAGGTCACTTCATTATCTGGAGACACATCTTGTTCTTGCTTGGTTTTAGACCCACTCCACCGCAAAAATATAGAATCATGCTTAATATCTTTATCTGCAAAAAATTCTTCAGCGAGCCAGTCACTGATCTCATCTTCAGGCATGATAATTCGTTCATACTCACTAATATCAGCCCCACTTTTTAGATGGATTATTTTTCTATTGGGTAAAAGAGTTTTTAGAGAATCAATAATCTGTCTAGTTTCTAAAGCCCGAATATCTTTTTGGATGGATCTAAATTTTTCACTTAATAAATTTTTATCTACAATTACCAAGTCCGCTTCGGGATATTTTTCAAATAGTTGCATATATCCAGCATGAATAACTGGCATATAAGTTAAGATTGCGGTGTTTTCAGCCATCACCATTTTTGAGCTCCTCAATCATTTCTTCCATGACTTTAATGAATTTTTTACTGAGAGTTTTAGTGATTTCTTTAGCAGCACCAATTTGGAGTAAGCGAATTTTAGCACTAGTAGAGGTAGTTGCCATGGGTTTTAGCACCACCACTTCCCCACAAATGGTTTCTAAATACTTGATCTGCTCTAAGTTATATGTTTCGTTGGTGGCTACTAATACATCGGGCTTAATTAAGTTTATTAAATTGTATTTAGGCATGTTTAGTTTTTTTAAAACAACATAATCAACTGCTGATAGGTGCATCATCATTTCCAAACGCTCTTCCTCTGGCACTATTGGTCTATTGGGACCCTTGCGTTTTTGGACTTTTTTATCACCATCCACCCCAACGATTAAAACGTCGCCGCGTTTTTTTGCCTCAGCACAGTATCGCCCATGCCCAATATGAACCATGTCAAAACTACCTTGAGTTAAGACAATTTTTTTACCCTGTTTGCGTAATTTTTTTACAACTGGAACAATTTTTTTGGTTTGGATAATAATTTTATCTGACTTAGTCACGGGCTTCATTGTACAGAATTAGGTTTGATACGGCACCTGCTGCTTAAATTTCATCTGCTCTACTCTTTGAATAACTTTCGCCACTAATTCTGGATCCACACCCTCAATCTTAGCCCCTGGTTTTCCTTTATCTATTAACTGTGTCAGCACCTCATCAGCCACTTCATAAGAAAAGCCCAACTCTTGCTCATCGGTTTGATCTTCCCACAAATCTGCGGTCGGTTGCTTAGTTTGAATCTGCTTTGGTAATTTTAAAAACTCACTCAGCTGTCGAACTTGTGTTTTGTATAAATGAATAATCGGCTCTACATCGCTGGCTTCGTCTCCAAAGCGAGTAAAGTAGCCTAGGTATTTTTCTGATTTATTTTCCGTCCCACACACCAACGCATCATTCTTTTTGGCCAAATCATAGATCATCATCATTCTAGCTCTAGCCATCAGATTACCCAGTCTCACCCTGTCATCAGCTTCTATCCCAACTGCTCTAGCTGCCGCATCCACGATAGGTTTGATATCTATCGCTCGCCAATTTTCTTGAGGGATTTGATTAAACTTCAATATCATCTCACCATCACTCAGATCTTGGTCTCCATACGGCAACATTACGGGAATAATATTTTGTGTACCCAATGCCTTCGTCACTAAAGTCAGCGATAAGGCCGAGTCAATCCCACCAGAAATTCCAATAGTCGCTTTTTGTTTTTCAGTATTTTTAAAAGTTCGGTTTAAAAACTCAATAATGATCTCTATGGATTCATGTGGATTAAGATTTTGCATGATAAAGACTATTTTCTTTAATATACCCAGCCACTTTTGGACCCACAAGCTCAGTAATGCCATCCTTTTTCTGTAAAAACTCACGCACCATGGTTGATGAAACTACCACCTCTGTAAAATCATTTAATAAATTCATCCCCTTTATATCTGTCTCTAACTTAAAACCTTTTCTGGGATAAACATGAACTCCAAATTCATTAATGATTTCTCGATAATAATCCCAGTCTCTAAATGCGGGTAAATTATCAGCGCCAATAATCCAGGAGAAATCATACTCTGGGTAATCTTTAGAAAATTGTAACAAAGTAGGATATGTGAAGCTCACATCCAAGTATTCATGAAGATAGGTTTGGGGTGACAAAATCAATTCCACCATTTTTTTACGATGGTTGTAGTCGACCATATGCCACTTTTTCAACCGATCTTCCCAGGGGTGTTTGTAGACTGGAACATACCAAACCTCATCTGCAATAGAATGAGAAATCATCTCCCGAGCGATGCGTTGGTGACCAATATGAGGTGGGTCAAAAGCCCCACCAAAAAGTGCTACCTTCATTTGTTCTTTTTTGAGGCAGTTTTAGACTTACCTTTTTTAGTTTTCTTACCTTTATTGCGTTTTTCCATCCGGGCTTTTCTAGCAGCCTGATGTTCTGCCCATTCTTCTTTGGTGACAGTATCGCCTTTTTTAGGCTCCTTCCAGTTTGCCCAATCACACTTTGGATAGGTTGAACAACCATAGAAAGAAGCTCCGCGACGAGTTCGTTTCACCACCACTTCGCCTTTTTGACAAAGAGGGCAGTTCACCCCATCAACTTTTTGCTCAAAATTGTCGGTGTATTTACAATCTGGAAAACGACTACAGCTAATAAATTTACCAAAGCGCCCCGTGCGAATAACTAGCTCACCCTGTTCTTCTTTTTTCTCTGACTTACCACAGTCGGGACATGGTTTATTTAATTTCTCGACTGGAATCTGTGAGCGCTCAGCTTTTTCTAAAACCTTATCAATATTTTTCTCAAAGGGTTTATAGAATACCTCTAGTACTTTGCGCCATTCTTTTTCTCCCCGCGCAATCCTATCTAAGTCTTCTTCCATCTCAGCAGTGAAATCATAATCCACAATATCCGTGAAATTTTTAACTAAAAAGTCACTCACCGTAGTGCCGATCGCTGTGGGTTTAAACTTCTTTTCTTCCCGCTCCACATAGCCTCGATCTTCAATCACTGAGATAATGCTGGCATAGGTACTGGGCCTACCAATGCCTAATTTTTCTAACTCTCTCACCAAACTCGCATCGTTGTAACGAGCTGGGGGTTGAGTAAACTTTTGGGCAGCAAATAAATCTTGATAGTATAGATCCTGCTTCTCTTTTACATCTGGTAAGAGAGTATCGGTTCCACTGGGGAATAATTTCATCCAACCATCAAACTTCAGAATTGAGCCATTGGTCTTAAGCATGGCTTTCTTGTAGCCCTTTTTGTCTTTAGCTGTGGCTTCAATTATGACCTTTGTTTGGTCGTAAACAGCCCTAGCCATTTGACTGGCCACAAATCTACGCCAAATTAAATCATAGAGTCGCTGATGGCGAGGGGTAAACTTGGAGTTTTTAGCCTCAACTTGATCGGGGGTAACTTTTATCTTTGTAACCCGGATAGCTTCATGAGCCTCTTGAGCATTTTTAGATTTACTAGCAAATACTCGTGACTCTTTTGGCACATATTTAGCCCCGTACTCATCGGCAATATAATCTCTAGCCATAGTAACGGCAGATTCAGATAAGATATTCGAGTCAGTACGGTGATAAGTTATTAAGCCCTCTTCATAGAGGTGTTGAGCTAAGCGCATGGTTTGTTTACTAGTAAAACCTAAGCGGTGAGCTGCTTGCTGCTGCAAAGTTGAGGTAGTGAAAGGCGCTAAGCTCCAACGACGGCGTTCTTTTTTCTCAACTTCTACAATTTTATAAATGGAGGTCTTGAGCGCAGCTACTACATCTGTGACGTCTTTTTTACTGGATGGCTCATATTTACCACCATCTAACTCCATCACTCGTCCAACTAGTAGATTAGCTGGTAATTCCTCTGGCAGCTTACCTTCTACAAATAATTCAATTGCTTTTTTATCTTCAACATTCAAAGCCACATCAACTTCCCAATACTCATCGGGTTTAAATGCTTCGATCTCTTTCTCACGCTCTACAATTAGGCGTAGCGCTGGAGACTGAACTCTCCCCGCAGATAACCCTCGTCGAATTTTTTTCCACAAAACTGGAGAAACTTTGTAACCAACCAATCGATCTAGAACTCTTCTTGCTTGTTGTGCATCCACTAAATGCAAAGCAATTTTACCTGGTTTTTCCATGGCTTTTAAAACTGCAGTCTTAGTAATCTCATGAAAGGTAGCGCGTAAAAACTGTTGCTCTTTTTTAGACTTACCATTTTCAATCAGATATTTTACATGCCAAGCAATTGCCTCACCTTCGCGGTCAGGGTCCATCGCTAGATAGATTTTCTCGGCTGATTTAGCAGCTTTTTTGAGGGCTGTGACAATTTTTTTCTTACCATCTACCACTTCATAAGTGGGCTCAAAGTTGTTCTCTACATCTACTCCTAGCTTCTTTGGTAAATCACGAATGTGACCTACAGAAGCTTCAACTTGGAAATCTTTACCCAAAAAACCGGATAGTTTTCTGGCTTTGGCAGGAGATTCTACGATAACTAGGTTCATAGTCGTTTATTGTACACTATCAGTATTTTTGACAAACCAAGTGTTGTTTTGTTTTTGCAAATACCCCTCTAACTCTAACAAAGATAGGGCTGTGTTTAAATCTGGAATTGATAATTCAAGCTGCTTGGCTAATTCATCGGTGGGAAGGGGTTGATTTAATAACTCTTGATAAACTAATTTCTGGAGTTCATCTACAAAGCTGGGTTGATTAATCTCAGCTTTATCAGAAATAACCTTGCTCCAATCACTCCCATAAACTCCCGCCTCCTCCAATACTTCTCTAGCAGAAGTGACTAGTCTTGCCCCCTGATTTATTAGCCACTTAGTACCTTCGCTGTAGGGATTGGTAATCGGGCCAGGAACCGCGCACACTCCTCGCCCGTACTCTCCAGCCAAAGAAGCAGTAATATGACTCCCACTTTTTTGACCAGCCTCAACGACTAAAGTAGCCAGAGACATACCAGCTACGACTCTATTTCTCTCTGGAAAATTACCGCGGTGAGCGCTAACCCATGGCGGATACTCAGTAATAAAACCATTCCCTTTGGCCAACATTTCTTTATAAAACTTTCTATTTCCGGCTGGATAAAGATGGTTAAAGCCATAGCCCAAAACCCCAACTGTATAGCCACCACTCTTAATCGCCTGCTGATGCGCGCAAGTATCAACCCCATACATAAAGCCTGACACAACTGTGACCTGTGAGACTACTAAATCTGGCACTATTTGTCCTATAACACTCCGACCATAACCCGAAATTTTCCTAGTCCCAACTACCGCTATTGGACGTTGATTGATACCCGAAATATCACCTTTTGCATATAATACAAATGGCTTATCATCAATATTTTTTAATAATTTAGGGTACCTTTTATCTTCATTAGTAATGACATCAACATTCTGTTCACACAACCACCCAAAATAGTCTTCGGGTCTAAAGCGCTTTTTGAAACTTCTTAAACCTTGCTGCTGCCTACTACTAAGACTGCATAACTCCCAAATTTGAACAGGTTTTTGTTGCCAAAAATCCTCCAAAGTGACTCCCAACTCATCTAATTGCTGTAAAATTCTTCTCAAGCTTTTCCGCCCAATCCCCTGCACAGCTAGAATTGCTACTTGGAGCTGTTTTTTATCAAGAGAAATACTCACTAATTGAGTTTAATAAAATAAAATTTCACCAACTGTAGTAACTACCGCCCGTACATCCAATCAACTATTCCCTTCACTACAAGCCCAGCATCTCGAGAGCCTTCCTTATGGGTATTGTCCTCATCGCTTTCCACTAGAACCGTCATCACTATTTTCTCTGGAAAACCAACTTCATTGAGTTGTTTTAGCCATTCTTGATAGCCTAGATCATCTTCCTTTGACTCAGCAATCTCTTCTTCTGCCATTTTTTTAAGTTCAACTGTCCCCATCGCCATGGTCAACCAAGCATGAGTTTTACGATATCCTTGTTCATCTTGACCACCAAACTCAGACGTGCCAGTTTTACATGCTATGGCTCCATTTTTAATTTGTTGTTGGGCAGTCATACTCTCGTCTCGATGAGTTTCATTGTGAGGAAAGAGTGGATAGGCTGTACCTCCTGCTGAACAAGCATCTAACATACCTGATAAAACTAACTCTAAATCTTCATTAATTATTCCCAATTCACCACAGTCTCCATGATCGCTCTTGAGCAAAGTAGGCCGACAAAGAGTGCCGTGATTAACAATGGCCTGAGTCATTTGAGCAACCTGAAGTGGGGTGACTGAGATATCTCCCTGACCAATTCCCATGTGGAAGGTATTACCCAGGTACCAAGGTTCGCCTATCACTCTTTCCTTCCAGGCAGGATCAGGGATTACTCCTGCTGCTTCACCACTCAACTCCACCCCAGTGACTTTGCCCAAACCTAGCAACCTAGCAAAATCAGCTAATTTATTTGGACCCAACCACTCAGCAACTTTATAAAAAAAGATGTCATTACTTCTCGCTAGGGCTTTTTGTAAGCTGATCTCGCCCTCTGTTCTCCCAAATTGGGTGTAGTACCAATTAGCATATTCATATTCACCCACTCTTAGAATGCCTTCATCTAAAACAGTAGTTTGAGCATCAACTGCCGCTCCTTCTAGACCACCTAAGGCAGTAACTAGTTTAAATACAGATCCAGGAGGATAGGTCCCACTCAAGCTCCGATTGAAAAATATTTGCAAAGGATTATTTAATAAAACTTGAATTTGTTGTTGTCGTTGTTTTTCCAAAACTACATCAGCCAAACGTGTACTAAGAACATTAGCGTCAAAACTAGGACTGCTTACTAGAGATAAAATCTCGCCAGTATTGGCATTCATGATCACTACTGCTCCAATTTGTTCTGCCAAAGCCTTAAGTGCTGCCTCTGATAAGTGTGGATCTAGAGAGGTGGTAATATTCTGCCCAGATTGACCGTCGTTTTTTGAGATCAACCGCTGCCGCTTACCCAAGGCATTGATCTCATAAACCTCGGACTCAGCTTGTCCTCGGAGCTGTTGATCGAAGGTTCTTTCTAGACCAATCTTGCCAATAATATCACTTACTTTTAGAGAGCTATCTTCTAATAAATTGTCTTTAGTGACCGGACCCACATAACCTAAGACATGAGCTGTTGATAAAGGGAAACGATAGTATCTCTCTAGACCATATCTGACTCTGGCACTATCGGTTGCTAGTAATTGGAAAGCTTTTTCTCTAGAGATAGAAGTGGCTTGAGGATGAAGTGCCGTTGGGTCATCGACCTCTAAATACAGGCGCTTGTTCCAAACTAATGACTGTTGGTAGCGATCAAAGAAAACCCCTCTTTCAGCAGGAAGTTGAATTGTAAAATAGCGATTATCATTAGCTAAATCTGAAAAATATTTACCTTTGAATAATTGGATCTCTACCAGCCGAACAATGACTACCAAAAAGAAGAGCACTATTCCCAGCATTATCCACCCTACTCTGGCTGAAAAATGATGCTGATAAAAATTTTCATGTTTCATTTTAAATAGAATCGATGTCTTTTTAGCCAAACTGCACAAAAAATGATCGCTACCATCCCATAAATTAGTTGCCTAAAATTGATTTGGCCCAAGCCAAAAATAACTAACACTACAGAGCCAATTAGACCCCCCATGGTTAGTCTAATAGTTTTACTTGGAAAAAATTGTCTAGTATGATTGGTCCAAATATAGCTAAGACTCACTATCAACCAGGATATAAAGAGGGGTGTCATGAATAAAGCTGCAGTTAAAACCCCCACAACTAAAAGTAAGCCCCACCTCCAAAATCGATCTAAGCGACCTGCATACAAACTAGTCAATACTATCATCACTACTGGCAAACCCATGACTCTCTCAAATACACCCACTATTATAATTAATAGCAACCTAACCAGCCACCTACTCCAATTAATCACGGTAACACCTCCACAATTGATGCTTCATAAAAAGATGCTTCCTGATAAATAACTGCTTGTTTGATGGGAGCAGATGGCTGGTCAATCAGTTGCTGCACTCTGCCAACCACTAGCTGGGGTTGGATTTGTTCTTGACCAACTGTAATAACTCGTTCTCCAATAGCAACCTCAGCCTCTTTTGATATTTCTGTTAATAAAATATTTTTACCATTTCCTACAATTAGTCCCTCTACGCCGCTTTCCGTTTTAACTAAAATAGGTTGAGTTGAATTTTGAAACAACAGGTTGATGATTGATTGATGGTTGGTAGTGGATTTAACTAGGCCCACCAACACCTCAGCTACTAATACTGGCTGACCAACTAAAACCCCCTCATCTTGACCAGCGCTAATACTGGGCTGACCATGAGAAACAATTGGCGCGGCTATTACAGTTCTAGTTGTCTTCTCCTGAGCTTGAAAGAGGCGTCTTAATTCTTGATTTTCCTGTTCTAAATATTCTAGTTCTGAAATTTTAGCTAAAGACCGACTATATTCTAGTTCTAACTCCTGCACTCGTCGCGCTGCACCAAAGCTTTTTCTAAATAAAATTAAAGGTTGATTACTTTCTGCTGTCACCCGACTGACTTGGACTACAGCTGGCTGGAGCATATGCTCAAAAAATGATACCACTGGTTGCAGCATTCCTAACCACTCACCTAAGACCATTACTATAAAAATGATCGCCGCTATTCCTAATTCAGGCCAAAACTTTTGATAGCTATCTGCCATGAGCTAGTCCTTTCACTACATCTAGCTGAGGAGTTGAGGAAATAATGACTGGCATTTGCCACGACTCTTTGATCATGATTTGCCAATCTAACAATTGACTACAGCCACCTGTCAAATAAAACCCCTGTTCTTGTAATTGAGTAACTACCTCTGGTGGTAATTCATTAATTATCTCCTTCAACTCTGACAAAAGAGTTTCAGCTAAATCATAAAATTTAGTCTGAAAACTTGCAGCTGTCACCCTCACTACTTTAACTAATTGAGTCTGCGTATCTTTACCTCTTACTGTCATCACTGGAGAGCTTTTAGAACTAAGGGTTAATTTCCCAGCTAATAATTGATGCTTAATTTGTTCAGCTATTCTCCAGCCTATTTGAAGTTTATATTCGACTGAAACTTGATCAATGACAGCTTGAGTGAAACTGTTACCAGAAATATTGTTTAGAGTAACAGCTCTAAATAATTGTGAGCCAATGAATATTCCCATATCTACTGTTTGAGCTCCAAAATCAATCACTCCGTGGCTTTGAGTAATTTTATTGAAAGGGGTTAGGGACACTATCGCCTCAGTACTACTCATCACTTTTTTAGTTTTCAACCCAACTTGATCTAAAACCTGTCGCAGTTGATCTTTCTCCAACGGAGAAGCATTGGAAGGCAGGGACACCTTACAATAAGCTGTTATCCAAGGATGAATTTTTTTTTGCTCACGAAGCTGGTCTAAAACTGCTTTTAAGTAATAAGCGGCATAATCTAGCTCAGCTATTACTCCTTTTTGAACAGGATAAATTAACTTGATGTGAGCTGGGGTCTTCTCACGAAGTGCCGCTGCTTGATCTCCAATAGACACTACTGCCTGCAAACGACTATGCCAAGCTAATACTGTTGGCTGATCCCAAACTAATTTACCCTCAACTATTATGCGAGTCTGACCCGAACCAAAGTCCAGACTAAAATTAGTCTTAAATCGATATTTTAACAAATTGAGATTAGCTATTAAGCTATTAAACCGGCTCATGCTAGTCAGTCTAGCATAAAGGAAATAAAAAAATATTACCGACCAATGGCGTTAAGTGTCTTGGCGACTCGATGCCACTGATCTTTTTTGGCCAACTCTTCAACTTCATCTAGTTTGACTAAGATTTCTGGTCGACTCAGGTTATATTCTCGCATCCCCACAATGCGCTCCCACACTATATCTTCTTTAAGCTCTAAGGCTTTTTCCAACATGATCTCTTCCAGATCAGGAATTAATTTTTCTAGATAGACCACCATTTCTTCTTGCACATCTTGATCATTTCCTTTGGCCATTATTTGACGTAGCTCAGTCATTTCCTCTTGAGTAATTATCATTTTGACATCTCTTTCAACAAAATCTTCCCAGATTACTTGTTGAAGCTCATCTAAGAATAATTCTTTTTCCTCATCAGTGCTATCTTCTACCCCTAAAAGATAAAAAATGTTTTGATCTTGAAGAGACTCAGATGCATCCATTGAGGATGGGGTTGAAATAGTCTGAGGTGCTGGGACGACTGGGGGTTTTGAGGCAACCGGAGATGCTGGGACGACTGAAGGCTCTGCTGGGACTGCAGGAGGTTCTGGAACAACCGGAGTGGGAGGGGTAACTGAGGGAGCTGAAGAAGTTGAATGATCAACTGGAGCAATCGGTGTAGTTCCAGCTGGAGGTTGATAGTCATCAACATATGAACCATCTTTTTGAGAAACTGGTTTAGATGTAGGATGTTGGGCAGTCATTAGTTCCTTTGAATATATACACTATTCTATCACTAGAGCTGATTCTAATATATCAAGCTCAACTATAGTTAGTGAACACCAATATTCACCGAAGATGCTATCTAGTTTAAAGCTATGTATACTATTTCTATGAACAGCCAGCGTTTGCAAAAATTTATCATCATCCTCTTCCACCTCCTCTTCATGACCGTACCATTCTTTTTCACCTGGGTTAATGAAGAATTATTTGAGTTTCCTAAAATGCTCTTAACTTATGGCTTTACCACTCTCATAGTTGGTGTGTGGATTGGTAGAATGATCTTGGAAAAGAAAGTCATCATTCGCCAAACTGTTTTTGACTGGCCTATTTTATTGTTTATAGTTTCGCAAACTCTTTCTACTATTTTTTCCATCCATCCCTCTACTTCAATCATGGGCTACTACACTCGGTTTCATGGTGGTTTACTTTCAACCCTAACCTACATATTGCTTTTCTATGCCCTAGTAAGCAACTTTTCCAAAGTAGCCTTGCGTAAACTATGGATAACTATTTTTATAGCTGCCTTGGGGGTGACCCTTTACACTATACCTGAACATTTTGGACACTCTCCCAGTTGTTTGATGATCACCCAACAATTTGACGTGTCTTGTTGGGTTCAAGATGTACAGAGCAGGGCTTTTGCCACTTTTGGCCAACCTAATTGGCTAGCAGCCTATGTTATTTCTCTTATCCCTTTGGGGATATTGTCTTTTTCCCAAAGTAGAAAGAGGTGGCAACAAGTATTGTTCGGTCTAACCTCTCTAACTTTATTTTTAACCTTGCTTTTTACCCAGTCTAGATCTGGATTGATGGGTTTTGGAGTAAGTATGATTCTAGTAATGTCGGGCTTGATTTGGATAAAGTTTCAAAACAAAAAAAATAATATTGTTTTGGCTAAAAGCTTAGGATTGATAAGCGTCATGATAATAATTCTAGCCATCGTGGGGAGTAGCTTTACCCCCTCAATCTCTAAAATACTCCAGCCTAATTCCTCATCAACTACTACGCCTCAGCCAACCAGCCAGCCAGTGAATAGACTCGAAGCCGGTGGAACTGATTCAGGAGAAATTAGGAAAGTTGTCTGGCAAGGAGCAGTCGATGTTTGGAAACGATATCCTTTATTGGGATCTGGGGTAGAAACTTTTGCTTACAGCTATTACCAAGATAGACCAATGGCTCACAACTTAGTTTCTGAATGGGATTTCCTTTACAACAAAGCTCATAATGAGCTCCTCAACTTTTTAGCCACTACTGGCATAGTGGGTTTATTAAGCTACCTATCATTATTGGGATGGTTTGGAGTTATTTCTCTCAGGGCTATTCATAACGGTAAAAGTAAAATAAGCACAAATGATCAACTAATGATGATTGCACTTTTATCAGGTGTGACGGCTTTGAGTGTCTCCAATTTCTTCGGTTTCTCAACTGTAGTAGTGAGCATCTTACTTTTTACTAGCCTGGGGTCAGCAGCCATCATCGTTAACCACAAAGAAATTGAGACCGCTGGTGCTAAACAATTAACCCCCTCCATTGTTCAATTCATTCAGTTAAGTATTCTAAGCATTGTGGTTATTATCACTATGAGCAAGGTCATTCAAATTTGGCGTGCTGACAAGATATATGCGGCTGGTAAGTCTTATATTGAAGCTGGTTATGCTACACAGGGTTTAGAAAAGCTCCAAACCACTATCGAGCTCAGACCTCGTGAGGCTTTGTATCACAATCAACTAGCTAATGCTTATAGTAAGATTGCTATCGCTCTTGAGCAGCAAGATCAAAGCACAGCCTCAGCTGAGTTCAAACAAGCAGCACTAGATGAGTCATCTTTAACCCTCCAGCTTAACTCGCGACATCTTAACTTTCATAAATCTAGAGCCAGAGTTTTAATTACTCTCTCATCCATTGATCCAGCTCTATTATCTAAAACTAAGGAAACTTTACTCACAGCTATAGAATTGGCCCCTACAGACGCTAAATTGATGTATAATCTAGGCCTGGTGGAGATTAGTATTAGTCAAATAGAAGCTGGTATTAAAACTTTAGAAAAAACAATTCAGATGAAGCCAAACTATGAAGCTGCGCGAGTGGCTTTGGGGAAACAGTACGAAAAACAACAACAAAACCAGCTAGCTATAGAACAATATCAATATATTTACGATCATATTACTCAAAACAACCAAGAAATAAATCAAAAACTGACTGAACTTAAATGAAAATTATCACTATTCCCCATCCAACTTTGAGAAAAACAGCTTCAGTTATTACCAAAGTAAATGAACAGCTCATTAAATTTATTAAAGAACTAGAAAAATCTCTGGCTGATTCTCAAAATCCTCGTGGAGTGGGCTTGGCTGCACCTCAGGTGGATAAATTATTACGAGTATTTACCACCAATCTTCCCGATGGCGATGATCCCGGGCAACCAGGAGACCGCCCACTAGGAGAACTACGCCACTTTATTAATCCCGTAATTTCACGAGCCTGTAAGAGAAAGAAGGTGTTGGGGGTTAACCCAAAAGATCCAGATCTTGAAGGCTGTTTATCTATGCCCAGGATTTACGGGCCCGTACCTAGACATCGGTGGGTTGAGCTTGAGTTCCAAACTCTAGTAAACGGCAAACTTCATGACCATAAAGAAAGATTTGATAATTTCTCTGCTCGAGTCATCCAACATGAGTTAGATCATCTAGATGGAATTCTCTTCACTGACTACTCACTAGAACACGATCTGCCAGTTTATCTCCAAAGCAATGATAGTGAAAATTTAGTAGAAATAGACAAAGAGTTAATTAAACTTATTTAATGCCATATTCTGTCGCCATTGCTGGCACTACTAACCGCACCAGCCTCTGTGCTGAAACACTTGCTCAGCATCCTGAGTTTGAAGTTTCATTTGTGATTACACCTGAGCCAAAACCAACCGGTCGTAAACAACTCCTCACTCCCAATCCTCTCCAAATATTTGCTGATGGCAATCAAATCCCAACGGTGCTAATAAAAAATAGAATTGATGAATCAACTGAAAGTAAGATTTTAGCTCACAAAAAACCTGATTTTTTACTGGTTGTAGATTTTGGCTACTTAGTACCTCAGTGGTTGCTAGATTTGCCTCAAATCATGCCCCTAAATATTCATCCTTCTGCTTTACCAAAATGGCGTGGAAGTTCGCCGGGGCAGTTTGTCTTACTAGTGGGAGAGAAAAATTCTGCTGTGAGTATTATTCAAATGACCTCTCTATTTGACCAAGGACCCATCGTCTGGCAACAACAATTTGAGGTTCAACCTAGCTGGACACAAACCGAGTATTATCAACATAGTTTTCAACTAGTTGCCCAAAATTTAGCTGAGTTGATGATGCAGCTGGCCAAAAAAGAAATTACTCCTACTCCCCAACCAAAAACTTCACCCACTTTGTTAGCTCGAAAGATAACTAAGCAAGATGCTGAGGTAAAGTGGAATGAAGTCTTTGAAGCCATGACTAGCAATCAACATTTAGCTGAAAAATTGGAGCGAGCCAGTCGCGCCTACTCCCCCTGGCCACTATTATGGACTCAAATCCCCACCCACAAGGGGCATCGTCGCATGCAGATTATCAAAACTAATCTTAATGAAAGAGGTTTCTTAAGTTTAAAAAAGGTAAAAGTTGAGGGTATGGCAATTAAACCGTGGCAAGAAGTTAAAAACGTGGTAAAAAATTAATCTTTGGACTCTGGTTTTTTCCAGTGAGTGGTTACACCAGATTTCTTCATCATTCGTAAAACTTTGGTAGGGACACGCATTCTCTTTTTCTTACCCTCAACTATCACTGTGACAGTGTGAAGATTGCGTCTAAAAATACGAGAGCTACGATTCTTGGCATGAGAGACATTCTTGCCAACGTGAGCTTTAGATGGATATTTAAAATCAAAGCTTGCCATATAGATTCAATATTTTATCATATAATATAGATTCATGCTTAGTATTCTATTCTCTAACCCAATTGTCTTCTTAATCCTCTTCCCAGGCTTACTGTTAGCTATTACTATTCATGAGTTTGCTCATGCATGGGCTGCAGACCACTTGGGAGACCCTACCCCTCGAGCCCAGGACAGACTTACCCTTGATCCTAGGGCCCATCTAGACCCAATGGGAACCATTGCCATTCTCATCACTAGGTTTGGTTGGGGGAAACCAGTTCAGTTTGACCCCTACAACCTCAAGGATCCAGTGAGAGACACTGCTTTAATTGCCCTGGCTGGACCAATGTCGAATCTAGTTATGGCAACCATCTTGTCTTTAGTTATTAATTTCAACATTGTCCCCTGGGAATGGGTCCAGTTCTCACTCGTTCAATTGGTAATTATTAATGTGGTGCTGGCCATTTTTAATCTTATCCCTGTCCACCCCTTGGATGGTAGTAAGATCTTAACTGCTCTTCTACCTCAAGAAACTGCCTATAACTATGAGATGGCTATGGAACGCTATGGCACCTTCCTTCTCATTTTCTTAATTGTGCCCTGGGGTGGAGTCTCTCCAGCTTCACAACTAATCTCCCCAATTATCGATATCGTGGTCCGAATGTTAATTTAACCCCATATATTCATGCAGATTGAAACTTTCAAACTGGGCCAACTTGATACCAACTGCTACCTGGTTTGGTGTGAAGAAACTCAAGAGGCGATCGTGATTGATCCTGCCGATGAGGGTGGGTTCATCAGTGAAGAAATTTTAAGGTTAAGTCTCAAACCAGTGGCGATTGTACTGACTCATGGTCATTTTGATCACATCTTGGGTCTGTTGGAGTTGAAGTTAAACTTTCGGGTACCAATCATGGTGCATGAAGCAGACTTATTTTTAGTGGAGAGTGTTCAGCAGCGAGCTCAGCATTGGCTGAAAACGCAGGTTGATCCGGCTCCCAAACCAGATAGGTTGCTAAAAGAGGGTGACAAAGTTAGGTTTGGAAAAGAAGTTTTGAGCGTGATACATACTCCCGGTCATACCCTGGGGAGTATTTGCTTGTACAACAATGAGGTGATGTTCACTGGCGATACTTTATTTAGAGATGGGGTTATTGGACGAACTGACCTGAGCTACTCTAGCCCTAAAAAAATGCGACAGTCTTTGATCAAGATTAGGGAGTTGCCTGGCTCACGACAAATGTATGCTGGTCATGGAGAAAGTTTCTAGTTAATTACAAAAGTTTCTGGAGCCAATTTAAATTCTTTAACCACTGACTGACTGTGCTCATTGTCTTTCACTAAGATTAGTACATAGTCATCTACATACACCGGCACCCAAATCTCATCTTTGATTCGAGCTATTAGGAACGGCTGTGCCCAAGGGGTGAGGTCATGACGATAAAAGAAAATTGTCTCAAAATTATATTTTTCATCTAGTTGTTTCCAAGAACCCTCATCTTCTTGAGCCGCAATGTATTGCTGGAAAAACTCGGTTGAGTAAGCTTCCGGGCGATTATCAATAAAGACTCGTTGCTCTGGAAAAAGCTGGTGAATTAAATAGCCACCAATGTCATAATTGTTAAAAATTGATCCCGATAGATTGTGTTGTTTGAAAAACTGAGCTGAGCCCTCTACTCCAGGTGCGAGACCAACCCCAAAACCATTATTGAGAGGTGATAAATAGCTTTTGGTGCTCATAAAAACCAAGAGTAAAAAGACAGATAGAAATGGGAAAAGGCTTTTTTCTACGAGCTCATTTTTACTGACTAAATCCCCCACCACCCACGATCCAAACCCAACCATCATCAGTCCCATCATCGGCACAAAACGATTCATCACTAGGGCAAAGATGGAAAAAGAGATGAGGAGTAGTGCTGCAAATAAATGCTTAAAACGGCGCCTCCAGATCAAGTATCCGCCAGCTCCCAATCCCAGAATAGCTATCACCAACCCGTGCCAGTATCGCAAAATGCCAAAGCGCTGAATCATGAAGATAAGGGTCTGATTTTCAGCTAACTGATAACCAAAGTCTTGAAAGATAAAGAGTGGTTCAATGACACTTTTATAACCAAAGGGACTAATGAAGCTGGCGGCTACTATGACAGCCAAGAGAATGAGTAAAAATTTTATAGCTGGCTGTTTTTTCAGAACTAATTGCTGAATCAGCATTGCCCCTACCACACCCCAACTCAAGAAAAAGAAGAGGTGGAGATTGACCCACAAGACTTGGATCAAACCAAAAACTAGCCACCAGCTCCATTTAAACTGTCTTTTATCTACAATGCGAAGCAGTAACCAGATCTCTAGGCTTAAGAAAAGCAAACTAAAAACTTCTGGCCTGACTTCAGCCCTCAGACCTATTAGGGGTAGGGATAAAACTGTGGTTAAAACTAGCGGCCACCAGCTAGAACGACTTTTACCGATCAAAAGAAAGAAAATAAAGGCTGTGGTGAGTATCGCGGCATAAAAAATTGAGAGACCATTGAAACCAGCTAGTTGGAATATGTAATAAAAAATGACTCCGGACAACCAGTGATGGTTGGTCACCAGCTGATCTTGCATGGTGTAGGAATAGTGATTGTTTGAAACTAAGGTGTGCTGCTCAGCCAGGAGTTTGCCGTTAATCAAATGACGGCCAATGTCGGCCGTGATGAGGTTAATTTTATTAAGGCCAAAAAGGAAAATAAGTGAGCTAAGAAAAAATATACTACTCAGCTGGAGTAAGTGCTGCTTATTCATAAATTTATTATGACAGAGTTTTGTTAAATCCTAAAATTCTGTAGTGTCACCACTACAAACACCACAAAGAATAGGAAGGCGAGTAGCATAATCAACTTACGAACAAATCCAGGCTGATATTCTTTTGGCAATTTCTTTTTATTCAACCAAAACAGCAATGGGAAGGAAACCATCATCGCCGCGGCATTCAAAACTGCACCCAAAGTTAACAAGAACCTCGGCTCGCGAAAACCCGAAAGATAAATGGAGATACCGAGTAAAATCTGTGCCCAAAGAGCTAGATAAAACCCTAGACTCAAGTTAAACTTTCTGCCCTTTTTATAGAATAAAAGAACCACATTTTCTGAGATAATCCGGGACGATGACTCAAGAATACCCATCTGGGTAGAAAACAACATTAGTGCCGCCACCATTAAAAAGAAGGTGCCGATGAGTGGTGTAGTGCGACTAGCAATCATTGCTGCCTCTGCATGTAAGAAGTCTAAGCCTGTTCCTACTTCATGTCCAAAAACTAAAGACTTAGCCAGAACGGCCATGACTACGATGGTGATGAAACCAAGTAAATAAAAGACCATCGCATGCTCAAAGTTAATGACATTCCACCAACCCTGCCATTTTTTACGATTGGCTGGGGTGTCTTTGAAAGTTTGACCTTCGATCTTAGTAGGCTTAGCCTCTTTAGAAAATAGCGAGCTGATCTTACTAGCAAACTTACCCATTCCCCAACCCTTTTCCTTGATGTAATAAGACTGAGCTAGATTAAGATTGCCGCCGGCACCAGAGTAAGCAAAGGCCCCTAAAAAGCTAGCAATGGCAATACCTTGGGGAAAAAATAGCCACCCATCTCCCCTACCCACTAGACCCCAAGCTGCTTCAATCCAATCTGTGCGCTTGGTTAAAACTGCAGCCAAGATAATAGTGAAGGGCAAGCCGATCATAATCACCCCACGCTGTAAAAACTCCATGGTGTTGTAGAGCACCTTACCTGCAGACAAGATGATTCCTGTTATTAACAGCAGACCAACAGCAATGACTGCTTCTGAGTTGGGGAAGTTAATATAGTTAGACAGGATTTGAGATGAGGCGGATGAAAACCCTGGTAATGACCAGGGAATAAAGGTGGAGATAATGTACCACAGCGGGATAATGATGCTGAGCTTGCGAAAGCCGACAAAGACACTCTCTCCCCATGCAAGAGTGTAGCGCATGGTTTCTGTATTAAGGACGAATTGGAAAGTAATCCCCAGCAGGCCACCCCACAGGATACCGAGGCCATAGTTGGCGGCCAGATATGGCCACATAATCAACTCTCCACTACCGAGAGCTAGTCCAAGAAGGATGAATGAGGGACCGAGAGTGCTGAACATGCCAGGAGGCGTGGGAAGATTTTTAGAACGGGCGGGCATTAGGAATAGTATAGCGGAAAAGAGAAGTGACTGAAATCTTAAAGCTGATCGAGGGTCATTGCCTCCGGGTTTTCCTCTACACCCTCATCCCAAACCTCAGTAACAATGCCAGCTAAATTGGCTAAAAACCCAATTGAGCCAAGCGCAAAAACCTGCACATCTTTCCAGCTCTCACCCTCTGGAGTAGGTCGTTTCTCAGCCCCATCAGGAACTAAATTACCAACATACTTTGCCCTGAGATTTTCTGACATATATTCCTTTGGTTAATGTAAGTAAGTTGGGGTATTGTATCAAAAAAAATAGTATACAGAGAGAATAAGTTTGCAAATAGTTATCTGGAGCTATATTAAAAAGAAAAAAGTTAATAAATTTTTAATAATTAATTGATATACTAACTCAGGTTTTTATGAAAATTTTAATCATTGAAGATGATTTGACAGTAGCAAAATCACTAAAAATGGGCTTGTCTCATGATTATGCGGTAGACATCACCTCAACTGGAAAGAAAGGTATTTATAAAGCTTTTACAAATGAATATGACTTCATCATTTTAGACCTGATGCTTCCTGATACAACTGGACTGGAAGTTTGCATTGAATTAAGAAGGGAGAAACTATCTATACCTATCTTAATTTTATCTGGTAAAAAGCTTATCGAAAGCAAAGTAGTTCTTTTAAACGCAGGTGCGGATGACTATATGATAAAACCATTTAGTTTGTCTGAGCTGAAAGCTAGAATTAGAACTTTGCTTAGAAGAAATCCTGAAATTCAGGATAATATCCTAACTCTCCAATGCCTATCGGTAAACCTAAACACTAAGAATGTTTTTTTCAAAGGCAAACCAATAAAATTGGCAAAAAAAGAGTTTTTAATTCTTTGCTACCTCATACGAAATAAAAATGTCCCCATGCCAAGACTTAAAATAATGGAACATATTTGGGAAGGAGATCCCACAATTGATAGTAATACCATTGATGTTCATATTTGTAACATTAGAAAAAAAATCGGAAAACCTGATTCAAAAAAACTTATCAAAACGGCCCATGGAGTAGGATATAAATTTTGTACAAACTAGAATCCCCATGAAAAATATTCCTCTTTATAAGAAAAGAATTTTTAATATTTTACTTAAAGGTAGCTTATACTTAATAGGAGTTTCATTCTTATTTACACTATTTAATTATTTAAGTATTTCTTTTCTTAAAAATGAAACTTTTGCCGGCATTTCTCCTATAGTTTTATTGGTTATTTGGTTGGGAATGTTCAGTTTAATTCAAATATCCAAAGACCATGAGGGGTCTCTGGCTTCTCACTTATTTTTACTTTTACTTTTACTTCCAGCTGCATACACATCATTTAGATGGGGTGCTCTATTTTACCAATCAATAATTATTTACGCTCTGGTGATAATCCTAGCTGGAATTTTATTAGACACTCAACGAGCTATACTTTTTACATGCTTCATAAGCACCTATCTAATCCTATTAACTTATTTTCAATTCTACAATCTAACTCCCGTTGATATTTCCTGGAGACAAGAAAGGGAGGATGTTTTTAACGCAATCACAGTTTCTCTAGCACTAATGTTAATTCTTTTAGTGAGTTGGCTATACAACAGTAAAATAGAAAAGGAGCGCAATTCATTAGATTTAAGAGTAAAGAGACAAACACAACAACTGCAGTTAGCTCAAACTGAAAAAATAATGCAGTGGCAACAATTTGCAGAGGTTGGTCGTTCAGCAGCTGAAATTTTTCATGATATCAAAAATCCCCTAACTAGCGCTTCTTTAAATTTAGAACAGCTTTTCTCTAATAAAGAATTATCAAGTTCAGAATCAAAAAAAATTAAGCTAGCTTTTGAGAGTATTCAGTACATTGGAAAATTTATTGACTCTACTCAGCAACAACTAAGTAAGCAGCAGCCAACAATTAAGTTTTCTCCAACTCAATATATTTATCAGGCAATACAGGTTATGTCTCCCAAAGCAGAAATGAATAATATAGAGTTAAAAATTAGAAAACTGGATTCTGGGTCAATTCTAGGACCAGCAAATAAATTTTCCCAGATTGCAATAAATTTAATATCAAATGCAATAGACTCCTATTATCAAACTAAGAAAAAACAAAGGCGACAAGTCATTATAAACCTAAAGAAGGGTCGAAAAAAAATAGTCTTTAGTGTGAAGGACTTTGGAAAAGGAATCGCTCAAGAAAATAAAGAAAATATTTTTAAACCTATGTACACAACCAAAGATCCAAGTATGGGTATTGGCCTGGGACTAACTATCGTAAAAAATATAACAAATAATGATTTTAAGGGAGTTGTTGAATGTAATAGTAGATTTGGAAAAGGAACTACATTCACTGTTACTATTCCATCTACGACAGTTTCCTAACCTCTCGCAGCTTCAAATTTCTCCACAAGGTACTCGACATCACTTGTCTCATGCGCTGCGCTGATCTGCACTCGTATCTCATCTTTCCCCGCTGGCACGACTGGGTAACTAATGGTCGTTACTAAGATCCCTGCTTCATAGAGCATCTTGCTGAGCGCCTTAGCTTTCTTAGCATCACCAATTAAGATCGGTTGAATAGGATGAATAGAATCCGCCGCAAACTCATAACCCACTTTCTTCATTCCCTCTTTAAATAACTCCGCATTAGCTCGTGATCTCTCCAACAGTTTCTTCCCCTCTGCCCCACTCAACAGCTCCACTGCAGCCAGCGCCGCACCTGCAGTTCCGGGTGAAATATTGTTTGAGTAAATATAGGTGGCGGCTGCTTCTCGCAGGTAATCAATCACCACTTGGTCAGCTACCACATAACCCCCATCTGCCCCAAAAGCCTTGCCCATAGTGCCAATCAATACATCTGCCCTACCTCCACTGACCTCTTCTGTCCCGCGGCCAGTTTTGCCAAAGGCTCCAACCCCGTGAGCATCATCCACCACTAGTAGTACTCCCTGCTCATACTCAGCATCATACTTATCGATCACTTTTCTCATCTCACCTAAATCCTGATACTCGCCCAACATGCTGAATACCCCATCAGTCACAACTAGAGCTCGTTTATTGTCCGCCTTACCCGCTTCCAGCACCTCAGCCAAGCTTTCCATATCTAAGTGTTTAAAAACTTTACGTTTATCTTTAGGATGGTTGGCTACCCGGATGCCATCGATAATACTTCGGTGATTCAACTCATCAGACACTACTAGAACATCATTATTAACCTTACTATCCCGACTTTGACCAGTAATTAATGAAAATAAGACTGCCATATTAGTTGCAAAAGCAGATGACACAATCATTGCGTCATCACGCCCATGAAATTTGGCTAAAGCTTGCTCTAAATCACGATGTACCTTCAGTGAACCGGAGATAAATCGGACCGCACCTGGACCGGTGCCATACTTCTCGCTAGCTTCGTGCTCAGCCTTCTTAAGTTCTGGATGATGGCGAAAGCCCATGTAGTCATTACTATTAAAAACCCTAAATTCCTCGTCCCCAATCACCGCCCTCGGAGCTGGGTGATCCGTAAAGCCTTCAATCACTGTTTCGGCGCGCTTATTGACCTGCGCTTCGTCCAAGCGATCGATTTCTTGTTGAAGAAGTTGATAAAAATTTGAATTAGGCATAAAACCCTCTCTTAATAACACTTACTCTACTGCTACTTTAACTCTCTCCATTAGATCCCTGCTTTGTTTGGTGGCCATAAACAAAACCATTCCAGACTCCATACAAACAGCTCTATTAAAATCAACTAACCTTAAAATGTCTACTTTTTTTGAATCCACTAAGTAATCTTTGTTCGCCTGCTGAATCATTCTTTCCACAGCACTCTTATTAAGATTATTAGGTGTAACATTAGTTTTTAAAACTAGAAATATAGTGTCTATTACTCTCATCATCATCCCTATTTGCTCTGAATCAGATAAAAGAGTAGTAAAATCAGCATTGCTCAATCCAAGTCCATTGCCTATTCCCTCTCCTTTTGGATGAATGTGCATGCTCAATATTCGTTTTTGAAGGTGTTCTCTACCCTCCTGTTTTTTTGAATCTAACCTCACTCTGTGTTTAGATCCTCTGGTAATTCTGCCATACACAAACTTTCTAGTATCTATATCAGTAAGAATGGGTTGAGCATGCTCCAAACCAGCTTCATCCGATAACTCATAAAGCCTATCTAACTTCTTTCTAAATCCCTGAATGTGAATTGATTGAGGGGCCCTTCTTCCAGGCATATATTGATCAATAGTGGATAGAGCTACCATAACTCTTGTGAATTGTTGAAAATCCCAATTCTTTGAGGCAGTGAGTTGTTCAATAATTCTCTGGTTATGCTCACTAATTTGACCAACATACGGTGATTCAAGCATGAATCAATACTAAAACATAACAAGCAGTATGTCACTTTAAAAAATAGTGTCTAGATTACCCATCTTTCCCTCTCCCCATCTATTACACTATGTAGTAGTATAGTTAGTACTATGTCTTTTAAAACTCCACCCATCGTTAAAAAACACCGTCAATCTAACCATCCCATTCATCCCCTTCTCCTCAGTCGTTGGTCACCCCGTGCTCTTAGTGGCGAACCCATTAGCAATGATGAACTTATGCCTCTGTTCGAAGCCGCCCGCTGGGCACCATCCTCTAGTAATCTTCAGCCATGGACCTTCCTTTACGCTCACCGCGAAAGCGAACACTGGTCGACTTACTTCGATTTTCTCAATGAATTCAACCAAATGTGGACGAAAAATGCAGCTGTTTTAGTAGTAGTGGTAGCTCAAATAGATTCAGATGGCCATAAATCTGATATTGCCGAATTTGACACTGGCGCGGCTTGGCAAAATCTCGCTTTAGAAGCAACAGGCCGAGGTTTAGTTGCCCATGGCATCGGTGGTTTTGATAAAAAACAAACGGCAGAAAAACTAAACATTCCTGATACACATAAAGTAATGGCGATGATCGCTATTGGAAAACCTGGACCGCTTAATAAGCTTCACGAACGAATGCACAAACAAGAAATTCCCAATCAGCGACAGCCATTAGAAGAAATGGTTAAAGAGGGTGTTTTTAATTCCTAAACCCTAAGCATCAATCCATTCCATTTCAAACATCTGATCTTCATCTTCAGTGACTACTCTATAAGTCACTACTGTCACTCTTCTATTTACATCCCATTCACTAGCTCAAGAAATATCCTTATAATCTGGCATCTCGGCTAATCTCCAGTTGATGTGATCAATCACCGCTTGAAAAGCTTCTTCGTCTGTCGGAGGTCGTTTTTCTTCCATTTGTAGGGCCGCTAGCTCCTCGTCGTATCTCCGAAGTGATTCAAGCATTATCTCCACCTTTAAACTCTGCTATTAACTCGTCGGTTTCATCACCATAGGCATCAATCCTCCACAATGGAAACTGCCTGGATCTATTTTCAGGATACTGCTGATCATCGCCTTGTAAATAAAAGTCGCTCTGAGTTTCACCAATTTCTTCATGAAAAGAGTGAATGCCATAGTAGACATCAGTCATGAAAATGATCCGGGGATCAGCTTCTCTAAAATCTTTTTCTGAGGTGCCTTTAAAATATGTGAACTCAAGCATCAGCTTGCCTGCAAAATCACCACTGCCCTCGATAACTCTCAAGCCTTGCACATTATTAGCATCTACTTTATGAGCTTTATCATTACCATCTAGATAAAAAATCCTGAGTGTCTTTTCTCCACCACGATCTTTGTCCATATGCCCAGGAACAACTGCATAGGGAGTTACGCCAGATATTTCTTCGCCACTTTTTAATTTGATGCTTAAAGGAATAGTGGGGCGCTCATGATCTTTAATCATATCTTTTGCCCTACGATAAGATGATCTCTCAGCTGACATAAAACAGTATTATATCAAACTATTATAATCCTCATAATGATTGTGGGGATTATTTAAATTTCTTCACAAACTCAGCTCTCTCTTCCTGGGTAGTCTCTCGCTTGCTTCCCATATGTGACCAAATGTTGTCACCTTCATAACGAGGAAAAAGATGGAGGTGATAGTGAAAAGCATGTTGCCCCGCTGCGGGCTCATTGTTTTGTAATACATTTACTCCGTCACAACCATAAGCTTGCTTCATCTTAATGGCATATTTTTTAGCAATTGAAAAAATTTGAGCTCCGATTTCATCTGGTAAATCATAAAAATTCTCATAGTGATCTGTGGGGACTACTATTAAATGTCCTTCGCAACCTTTAATAAAAAATGAAGCAATAAATACCATCACTTCACTATCTTGGTAAAAAATATCTTGCTGATCGATTAAAGTTTGCTCACTCTCAACACCCTGAACTGCTACACAAATCGGGCAAATGTAATCTTGAGGAGCGTGGGAATACATGATTATTTTCTCACTACTTTTATATCTTTTATTCCCCAAATGAATAATCCTAAAATCACCGCCTTTAAAAAGTAGTGATTGTGAAGATCTATAAAGTTCCTAGTCATTAAAGTTATATTTCCGGAGAATAAATGAACTAAAATACTAAGTGGCAAGGTTAACCATAACCAGCTCTGTTTGGGGACGCTGAGCCTAAATTTTAAAAATGTTTTTGACAGCCAAGGAGACAGTAAATAAATTCCAAAAAAAGAAACTATAAAATCAAAGATGGCATAACCACCTAAACGAAATTGTCTTAAAAATTCTATAGAAAACATATGAGATTATTATAAAACAGTTGAGAACAAAATTAGTGGCCTACTCCAACCACTCAGTAATCTCGCCTAAAACCTGATCATTATTTTCATAAACTACCGCGTGCAAGCCAGCTGTCTTGGCTGCCACTACATTTACCTGAGTGTCATCAATAAACATTGCTTGATTGGGCTCCACCCCAATTTCACTACATAGCTTGAGATAGGCATTGCCATCTGTTTTTTTATAGCCAATCATGGGCACATTAAAAACTTTTTTAAAGACTGTGCTTACCCTGTTTTTGATCTCTGGCGCATCTTGAACTGTCCCAGTAGTAAATACATATTTCTCTAAATCTAGCTCCTCTAATTCCTTCAGTAAATCTTCGTTTAGCACAAAATAGTCTTCAAATTTTCCTCCATTAACTGACGTTTGACCATAAAGCTTATTTAACCCACTCCTATAAATCTCATCTTTGGGAAAAAGTAAAACTCTAGAGAAATCTGAGATAAGTATTTTCTTCACAGCTGTGATTATAACTCACTTCTTTGTTGTAATGCCTGAACCATCTCTAAAGACGATGGCCTGATCTCAAATTCTCTCAGTTTTGAAATCTCATCCAGTGATAGAACCGCCGCAGAACGCTTTTGTTGAAACATTTCTTCTTCAATCTCTATTAATTCACTTAGGCTTAACTCATATACAAAACAAGCAACCTCATAAATAGTCATTCCTCTACGAGAGTCATTCTCATCATTCCCTGAGCTCATCTGAGTTATCTCAATTAAGTTATCATCAACTAATTCAAGCTTTAGTTCATCTAACTCAACTCCCAATTCCTCACTAATTTCCCTAAGCACACTTGGCCCAACATCTTCACCATCTTCTACCCTTCCTCCAGGAAAAGAAAGCATTTCTGAGCCCACTAATATAAAGGCTAATTTCTCTCTTAACTTTTCTGCTTTAGTGAAAATTCCAAAATCCTCTTCTGGAGAGCTGGTCAAAACAAATTTTTCTTGACCGTCTTCTATAAAGGTAAGAACGCACATCACGCCTCTACCCCTCATAACCTCTTTGTTCTCGTAGTTTCCTATTTTTTCGGCACTAAACATAAAAGGTATTATAGATTAAATAAAAAAATCCGGTTGCGGAGACTAGTAGGCGGTGTTGGAACTTGTTTTATAAACTAAGCCGCGTCTTACCCTGAGCATACTGATTAATCAAAGTGCTTAACAAAGTTTGGTAAGGAATGTTGTTACGTTTCGCTTTAGCTTTAACTTTAATTAAATCAAGTTGATTAACCCTGATAGTAATGGGTTTAGAAGTATGAAGCTCCACATATTTGGCCGCAGCTTCTGCAAGCATTTTTTTTGTTTGTTTTAAATCTGTAGCTTCCTCATACTCACCTCGTTCAAAGGCCTCTTCCAATAACTGTTCTTCTTTATCTAAGACTAGATTATCAAACAGATTTTTCTTTTGTTTGTTTTTCATCGCTGTCCTCCCTTTAGGTATTTCTTGGTAAATACTCTACTTGGATATACTGTTTTTAAAAATATTTCTTTTCTTTTTTCGTTAATTACATATGGAACTACATAAGCATAATTGTTAATTTCAATAATGTAAATTTTTTGATTAGTTCTTTGACTATTAGGATGACAGGTACCCCAAAAACTAGACAAACAGTCTTTCATTCTTCACACTAAGGTGTGAAAAAAGGAGGACAATATGGGTGGTTACAAACGTATCCCCAAAGAAATAAAAGACGAGGTCTTGGCTAGAATAAAACAGGGCCTGAAGGTCCCTCAATTGGCCGATGAGTATGGCATCAGTGCTAAGACCATCTACAACTGGCTTTCTGCTGGAGTTCGGGTAGAGGTCAGTACTCTTGAGTATTCCAGATTGAGGCGAGAGAGGGATGACCTCTTAAGGTTAGTAGGTAATTTAACACTGAAGGTTGAAAAGCTAAAAAAAAAGCGAGGTTATTAACATGACTAAGCCAAAACAAATCACTAAAACTAGACTGGCTATTAAGCTAGGAGTAAGTAGATCTTCTCTATACTACAAACCCAAGCTACCAGATCGTGATGAAGAGATGAAACATCAAATTGAGGCAGTCTTAACAGAAAATCCAGAGTATGGTCATAAAAGAATTGCTCTTGAGCTCAAGCTCAACAAGAAACGTATTTTAAGAGTCATGAAAAAGTTTGAGATTAGACCCAGAAGAAGAAAGGTGAAAAAACCCAAGAAACTAGGAGATATTGGTAATGAACCCAGTAGTTTTCCCAATGTCTCCTTGCTTTGGTGTCCAGTTAAAGAAGGCGTGTTGTGGGCTAGTGACTTTACTTACTTGTATTTTCAAGGTAGATTCTTTTATCTAGCCACAATTATTGATGTGTATACCAGAGAAATTGTTGGTTATCATCTCTCTCGCCATCATCAAAGTAGCCTAGTACTTTCAGCTTTAGAAGATGCTCTGGGTAGACATAGCCCACCACTCTGGATTCACTCAGACCAAGGAAGTGAGTACAACTCAAAAATTTACATCAGTCGCTGCCATCGGGCTGGTATCCAAATTTCGATGAGTGCCAAAGCTTCTCCTTGGCATAATCCATTTCAAGAATCTTTTTATGATAAATTTAAAGTCACACTTGGTTTCCTAGATAGATTTGAAAATCTAGGAGAACTAATTGCAGCTATTCATGAAGCCGTGTATTATTACAACCATAAACGAATTCATAGTGCACTTAAAATGTCGCCAGTTGCTTATAAACAAAGATTAACAACTAACAATGATAGACTGATTGTTTAAGAAAGGGGTACCTTCCCATACAAAGTTGCATGTCCATATTGTAATAAAGAATTTTATAGAAAAAAGTTACCATATAGCACTAAATTAAATGTTCATAAAGATGGATATGGAAATAAGTGTTATGGAAAAACTGGCTATATTGTTTGATTTTTGACAAATACATCAGAATATATCATTAGTTTTAAACACCCCTCTTTTTATACTGTCCCATTTGTCTCATTTCTCATATAATCACCCCTAGTTAGCAAACTAGTCTATGGGACACGTTGGTTCCAGACCCGTATGCTCCGCATCCTGGTGTATATAACAGTGATAAGGTTGTTATTGTGAAAGAAAAATTTTTACAGATAAGAGACGAATGGGAAGCTATACCTGATATAGCTTCAAGAGAATTTAGTGACTCTTATATTTTTTCTAGAAATGCCCCAGAAGGAAGTTTTGAAGATAGTTTGTTAAATGAGTTAGTGGTTGCTAAAGAGGCCTTAGATCAAATACCTAGATGGAAGTTAAGTGATAGGAGAGCAGCAAAAATAGTTTTGGATGAAATCGTAGGTAAAGTATATAAAGCACATCAAGATTTTATTGATCGTGGTAACCTTTATATAACACTTGATGGAGAGATAATTAAATAATAACTATATCAAATTTGGCTATGGGACACACTGGTTCCAGACCCACATGCTCCGCAATAGTTTATAATAAACCTATGTCTTGGATAGTTTCTTCGATTATTTCAGCTTTAGCATTTGCTGGAGTATCACTTTTACTAAAGAGACTAACTCAATTTTCTTTTTCTTCCGAAATTATTAACTTGTATTTTTGGCTCACAACATCGATTGCTTTTTTTCTTTTTGTAATCTATAAGAAAACTTCCTTTACAGTCAGCAAAGAATCATGGATTTGGTTCCTAATTTTAGCATTGGTTGCTTTTGTGGCTAACTATTTTTCTGTTGAAGCCATTAAGTTAGCCCCCAATCCGGGATATGTCAGAGCAATTCAAGCATCTCGAATTGTTTTAGTTACACTACTGAGCGTTTTCTTATTTCAATCTGAATTTACAATTCGAACATTATTGGGAGTTATTGTTATAATTGGTGGTGTTATTTTAATCACCTCCTAAAAAAGTTCCAAGATCATCCCATGCTCCCCGCAGTAACGTAAAAGTTTATCTAGACCCGTCTAATCTGTTTAACATTTTTTTTATTAAAACTTGTAAACTTCTAATATGTCTAATAACTGGCACGCCTACATCCTTAAATGTAAAGATGGTACGTTTTACACGGGTATTAGCAATGATCTTAAATCTAGAATAAAGCAGCATAATTTGGGCAATGGCGCCAAGTATACGCGTGGTCGTGGGCCGGTTAAGCTAGTTTATTCAGAGCAATGTGCTGACCGCTCCACAGCTTTGAAAAGAGAGGCTGAAATTAAAAAACTGACTCGCAGTCAAAAGAAAAACCTTCTATGAAATTCGGCACCACTTTTAGCCACCACCAACTCCAACACCTATCCTGCTCCGTAGCTGATGCACTAGATAAAGCCATTGAATTAAAACTCGATTACCTCAGAATCTGCACCCACTGGGATGAAATAGAGAAAATTGAAGGTGAGTACGACTGGTCGCAATTAGAAAAAATAATCAATGCCTGTGAGAAAAAACAGCAAGACGTCGTCTTAACTCTGGGGGTCAAAGCCCCCCGCCATCCAGAATTCTATTTCCCCAATTGGGTAGAGAACAAAGATCTAAGAAATCCTCAGACTCAGGAGAAAATACTCAATTTTATTCAGCAAACCATCAAAAAATTCAAAAACCTATCCTGCATCAAATACTACCAAGTAGAGAACGAAGCTCTTGATCCATCTGGTCCCGACAATCTAACCATTCCACTCTCATTATTAAAGAGAGAAGTTGCCCTAGTTAAAAAATTAGACAACAAACAAGTTATTGTCAGTTTATGGGCCAATAAACTTTCAAAAAGGAACTTATTGCCTAAATTAGCCAAAACAGCAGACATCATTGGTCTTGATCTCTATTATCAACAGTTTATCAGTAAAATACTGGGCAAATCTCTTTATAGAGGTCCAGCTGATAGTCATCAAAAAATGGTTAAACTCTTATCAAAACTTGATCAAGAAACTTGGATTATGGAGTTGCAAGCTGAGCCTTGGGAAGATAATCAGCAAGATTATTTAGCTCCCAATCCCCAAAGCATCTCTCCTCAGAAATTAAAATCTTTCTATCAACAAGCCAGTCAGCTACCTGTTTCAGCCATTTTCTTTTGGGGATTCGAATATTGGTTTTATCAACTAAAGAAAAATAATAACAATGATTATTTTGACACAATTTCGGAAATTATCGCTTCTCAGCCTCAATCCAACTCTGATTCTGCAGTTCATTAAGTGAATACGGTCCAAACTCAGTCCTGATCAACCTAGTCGTTTCGTAACCCACTCTTTCCATCATTCGCCTCACCTGTCTATTCTTACCCTCTTTAATCGTCATCGTTAGCCAAGTCCCTCGATCAGTATTCTCCTCAATCTCCACCTCCGCCGGCTCAGTTACCCCTTCCCTCAGCCTGACCCCTCTTCTGAGGTGTTGGAGAGCCTTGTAGGTTGGTTTTCTATCCACAAAGACACGGTAGGTTTTCGTAATTAAATGCTTAGGATGGGTCAGTTTGTGAGTCAGCTCACCATCATTAGTTACCAGGAGTAGCCCCTCACTATCTTTATCAAGTCTACCTACTGGGTAAAGCCTCGTGCCTTTAGTCACCCCCTCAGGGAGAATCGATAAAACCGTCTTCCTGCCCAGCTCGTCTTTAGTGGTGGTTAGTACTCCAGCTGGCTTGTTCACCAAGTAGTATTTGAGTTCAATCCCAGAAATCGGCTCACCTCTATATAAAACCTTATCCTGGCTGGGATCAATTCGTTGGCCAATGGTGGCAGTCTTACCATTCACCGATACCTTACCTTGTTCGATCAATTTCTCAGCGGCTCTTCTAGAGGAAATACCTGCATTAGCTAAAAATTTTTGAATTTTAATCGTATTCATAATGAAAGTTATTTCTTGGGTGCGACGCGTCGTTTTTTAATCTTGTTGAGGGAGTACATTAATCTCTCATCCAAGTTAATCTTCTTGACTCGGGCAAAGCGGAGAATAGTTACTAAAATATCACCTAGTTCTTGTTCATATGTCTCATCTTGTTGGGCGGCAATATTAGTTTTTTTACGCCCATGTTCAGCTAGGTAAGCTCGGGCCATCTCTCCCAGCTCTTCTAGCATTGATAGCATCATGATCGAACCAAACTCTTTGGAGTAGCGCTTACCACCATCAACTTTATCTAAATAACGAAAATATTTACCAAATGGAGTCGCAAATTTGTTTCTTTGGGGCTGTTTGCCTGATTTATTTTTCATAGTTCTATTATACTCTGAGAAAGGAAAGCCTGCCAAACTATATAAAAACAGTCACATAAAGTAAAATAGAAGCACATGTCTCAGGTTCAACAGATTAAAGATGCGATTGATATAGTCGAAATCATTGGCGAGCGAATAGAGTTAAAACGTGGTGGGCGCAACTGGCGCGGTCTATGTCCTTTCCATGGTGAGAAAACCCCCTCCTTTTTTGTGAGCGAAGAACTTCAGCGCTACAAGTGTTTCGGTTGTGGTGAAACTGGTGATGTCTACAACTTTTTAGAAAAATACGAGGGTATGACTTTTAATGAAGCCCTCCAGTACTTGGCAGAACGAGCTGGGGTGGAGCTCAAGGAATACAAGCCTTCCCCCGATGATGAGAAACGCAATCAACATCTAGAAGTTTTAAGTCTGGCTCGGGAGTACTATCACTATTTATTGACTGATCACAAGTCAGGGCAGAAGGCTCGCGATTACCTCAAAGATCGGGGTACTAATCAAGACTCAATTAAGCTCTTCCAAATGGGCTACTCTTTACCGGCTTGGGATGGATTGATCAAGTATCTTCATCATAAGAAGAAATACAAGCTCGATTTATTGGTGGAAACTGGTCTAGTGATTGAGCGCAAGGGTCGTTACTATGATCGCTTTCGTGACCGAGTCATGTTTCCGCTCAAGAATCATCGCGGGCAAGTAGTGGGTTTTTCTGGCCGCAGCTTAGAGTCAGACGCCAAACAAGCTAAATACATTAATTCCCCCGAGACTAAGCTTTATCACAAAGCTGAATTACTCTATGGTTACAGTGAGCTTCTCCAGTTTATCCGCAAAAAAGGTGAGGTGATTGTGACAGAGGGTGAGTTTGATGTCATCTCTTCTACCCAAGCTCATGTGAATAATATCGTGGCCATTAAAGGCTCAGCCTTTACTCTTCAGCACGCTAAGTTTATTAAACGTGTCGCCACCAAAATTTTGTTTGCCTTAGATATGGACTCCGCAGGCGTTGAAGCTACCAAAAGATCCATCCCCATCGCTCAAGAAGCTGAGCTCGAGCTACGAGTGATTAAATTGGGTGAGTTCTCAGCTGAAGAGAAGAAAGACCCCGATGATGTGGCCAGAGAAGACTCCAAGGCTTGGCGGGAGCTAGTTAAAAACTCCGTCTCGGTTTACCAGTTTTTGATAGAAGCATCTGCTGCCGATCATGATCCTAAAACCCCGGAGGGTAAAAGAAAAATTGTTAAAGAGTTGGCAGAGATAATTAATAGTATTACTCACGAGGTGGAAAAAGATTATTATCTCAAAGAATTAGCCAAACTCTTAGGAGTGAAGCAAAGCATAGTAGCTCAGGACATCAAACAAATTGTGGCTCGCAAATCAACTAAAACTAAACACAAGAAAACAGCTCCAAAACCAGAATCTGTCCCTACTCAAACTCGACAGCAGAAACTAGAAGAGTACGCTTGGTTTTTGTTACTCAGAAGTGAGCCAGATCAAATAAAGAACCGGGCAACAGAATTTAAAGAAATTATTTTTCAAAATCAAACCCATCAACTATTACTTCAAAAACTACTAGACTTTAAACCTACTTATTCCCTGGAGTCTTTTGGGAAGTTTTTGGCTGAGGATCTTCAGCAACTAGTCTTTGATCTTTATCTTCAGCCTCAGCATGCTCGCAATATTGAAGAGCTAGATTTAGCTAAAGAGTGGCCAAAAATCTTTTCAGATTTAAGAAGACTTTTCATTCAAAGCCAGGTGTCTCTGATAACCAAAGAGTTAGATGGATTGGATGCAAAACAGACTAAAACTGAAGCCGAAGAAAAAAAACAAGCTGAGCTTTTGGAAAAAATAGTCGTCTTAGGTTCCAAGCTCAAGTAGCTATTGACATACCCTAGGGGGGTATATATAGTAAAGGTCCTTATGTCTAAAGATCCCGTTCTAGCTCAACTCAAAAGAATTCGTGGTCAGCTTGATGGAGTCATCAAAATGTATGATGATGAAAGAGCTTGCATTGATATCGTGCGTCAGGTGATTGCAGCTCGCAACTCTTTGGGTAGAGTCGCCAGAGATCTACTCACCAATGAAGCAACTTGTTGCAGGAAAGATGACCGGATGAAGGATTTGGACGAGGTATTAAAAGAAGTTTTTAGGTATTAATTTTATTAAAGGAACAATATGTCAGATGATAAAAAACAGCCCAGCAAAGCGGTCCACTTAACAGCGGATGATTTCAAAACCACCCTCAACAATGAAGGGGGCTTGCCAGTTTTTGTGGATTTCTATGCCGAATGGTGTGGTCCCTGTAAGATGGCCGCTCCAGTTGTAGATAAATTAGCTGGTGAGTATGAGGGTAAGATGATGATTACTAAACTCAATGTAGACGAGCATAATCAAATTGCTGCTGAACATGGAGTGATGAGCATTCCCACTGTGATTATTTTTAAAGACGGTGAGGAAGTCGATCGCACCATTGGTTTCCCAGGAGAAGATGGTTTTATAAAGATGATCGATAAGAATTTAGAAGACTAAAACAGAGGAGCGAGTAATGGAGCATATCAAAGTAGCTATCATTGGTTCTGGTCCGGCTGGATACACGGCTGCCATATATAACGCTCGAGCAGAGCTCAAACCAGTGGTTTTTGCCGGAGAGAAAAGCGGTGGCCAACTCATGTGGACCACTGAGGTAGAGAACTTTCCTGGCTTTACTGATGGTAAACCCGGCCCTGAGTTAATGACGGAGATGCGTCAACAAGCTGAAAAGTTTGGTGCCGATATCCGCGATCAATTTATAACCAAAGTTGATTTTTCAGCTCATCCCTTCAAACTCCAAATTGCAGACAAAGAAGAAGTCACCGCCGACGCGGTGATTATTGCTACTGGAGCAGAGTCCAGGATGCTTGGTATTCCTGGAGAAAAAGAACTTTTGGGACGTGGAGTCAGTGTTTGCGCAGTTTGTGATGCAGCCTTTTTTAAAGATAAAACTGTTTTCATTGCTGGCGGCGGTGATGCGGCCATGGAGGATGCCTTGGCATTGACTAAATTTGCTAAGGAAGTGACTCTAGTTCATCGACGAGATAAGTTTCGAGCCAGCAAGATTATGCAGGATCGAGTCCTTAGCAATGACAAAGTTAAAGTCATGTACAACGCTGAGGTGACTGAAATCATGGGTAAGCCCATGGTTCAAAAGATTAGAATTAAGCAAGATGGTCAAGAAAATGAGTACCCCACTAATGGTTTCTTTTTAGCTATTGGTCATAAACCCATGACTAAGTTATTTTCTGACCAGATCGAACTTGATGAAACAGGATATATTGTGACTAACACAAGTAAAATGTCTACCTCGATGACGTCGGTCGAGGGCGTTTTTGCCGCTGGAGACGCGGTTGATTTTCGTTACCGTCAGGCTATTACCGCAGCTGGCATGGGTTGTGCCGCAGCCTTAGATGCGGAGCGGTGGCTTGAAAAATAAAAATATTCAGAAAGGGAGGGGAACATGAATCCTCATCAACAGTCGGTGCGCCAACTGGAGCTAGTGGCAGATTTACTCAAAGATCAATACGAAGATGCTGAGCAGTTTGATCGGGTCATAGAGCAGCTCAAATCTCCTGATCAAGTTTATGAAGGTGAGTTAGAAGTAGAAATGGATGATGGGAGCACAAAAAAGTTTAAGGCTTTTCGCTCTCAACACAATAATGCTCGTGGGCCTTATAAGGGTGGGATTCGTTTTCATCAAGATGTGAGTAAAGAAGAAGTCATGGCTTTGTCTACGTGGATGACTTGGAAATGTGCAGTGACTGGTATTCCTTATGGTGGTGGTAAAGGCGGCGTAATTGTTAACCCCAAAGAACTCTCTCCCACTGAACTACAAAAATTAAGCCGAGCTTATGCTGAGTTTTTGGCCGATTTTGTGGGTCCTTGGGTGGATGTTCCAGCCCCAGATGTGAACACTACTCCCCAAATCATGGCTTGGATGGTTGATGCCTATGAAGGTTATTTAAAGAAAAATAATCGACCTATTCAAGAAAACACCTGGGCTACCTTTACTGGGAAGCCGCTAGGACTGGGTGGATCTGCTGGTCGTACTGAAGCTACTGGCTTGGGTGGATTCTATATTTTAGAAAAATTAGTTGAAAAATTAGGATTAACTAGAAAGAAAAACATCACTATTGCCATCCAAGGCTTTGGTAATGTTGGTTACTGGTTTGCTAACCATGCTGATAAAGCTGGATACAAGGTGGTGGCAGTTTCTGATTCTAAGGGCGGAATTCATCTAGAAACGGGTTTAGATCCAGTGAAAACTTTAGAATGTAAGCAAGAAAAAGGTGGTCTCAGCGAGTGTTTCTGCGTTGATGGCAAGTGTGATGTTAAAGGTGGGAAGATTATCACCAATGAGGAGTTGCTAGAGCTAGACGTTGACATCTTAGTCCCAGCAGCACTGGAAAACGTGATCACCAAAGATAACGCTGCCAATATTAAAGCCAAGGCTATTATTGAACTGGCCAACGGCCCCACCTCCCCCGAAGCAGATAAGATCTTGACTGACAATGGCGTGATCATGGTGCCAGATGTGTTGGCTAATGCAGGTGGGGTGACCGTCTCTTACTTCGAGTGGGCCCAGAATCTTCAAGGATACTACTGGACTAAAGAAGATGTTATCTCTAAGCTGAAACCATTGATGGATGATGCCTTTGAAAAAATGTGGGAAATGAAAGAAAAAGAGCAGGTATCAGGTCGAATGGCAACTTATATGAGTGCTGTCAAACGGGTGGTTGATACAATGCTACTTAGAGGGATATAATACCTCATCTTTATGGCCAAGAAAAAAACCAAATCAAAACTGCCTCAGGGAATTCAGGACGATATTAAAGCATTGATAAAAGTTGCTAAATCTCGGGGATATATTACCCAAGACGAAGTACTAAGTACTTTTATTGAGCCAGAAGAATATCTGCAGGCGTTAGATGATTTTTATAGCACCATTCTAGATAAGAATGTTGATATCTTCGAATCAACTAGTCACGACGATGACGATGATGTAGCAACTGAGTTAACTAGAGAACTACAAGAACTATCATCCCTAGATGGATCGAATGTTTCAGATCCAGTCAGGATGTACCTCAAAGAAATTGGTCGTATTCCGTTGCTGACTAGAGAAGAGGAAATTCGTCTAGCCCAAGAGGTAGAAAAGGGCAGCGACAAAGCTAAGCAGAAATTAATTGACTCTAATCTGAGATTGGTAGTTTCGATCGCTAAGAAATACATTGGTCGTGGCATGACCTTCTTAGATCTAATCCAAGAGGGCAACAAAGGTTTAATTAGGGCCGTTGAAAAATTTGACTGGACTAAAGGTTTTAAATTTTCTACATATGCCACCTGGTGGATCCGCCAAGCCATAACTCGTTCCATTGCTGATCAAGCTCGCACGATTCGTATCCCTGTTCACATGGTGGAGACGATCAATAAGCTGATGCGCACTTCACGCAGATTGATGCAGGAGTTGGGTCGTGAGCCAACCCCAGAAGAAATTGGTGAGATCATGGAGATCGAGCCTGATAAGGTTCGTGAAATTCTCAAGGTTGCTCAAAACACCACCTCATTGGAGTCACCAGTTGGTGATAGCGATGATGACAGCACCCTAGGTGATTTTATTGAAGATGATAAACAGAAATCTCCCTATGAGGTTACTACCGAGCAGATGCTCAAAGAGAACGTCGAAGAAGTTTTGGGTGCTCTCTCTGATCGTGAAGCCCGAGTATTGAAGATGAGATTTGGCTTAAATGACAACAAGATGATGACCTTGGAAGAAGTTGGACGCAAATTTGGTGTGACTCGTGAACGCATTCGTCAGATTGAAGCCAAAGCATTGCGTAAACTTAAGCACCCTAGTCGCCGCAAGAAGCTACAAGATTTCTTGGATTAAGGTATACTTTTCATATATTGATTTAATAGTGAGAGGAGCTCGTGATGAAAATTGCCGCAGTATTTGCTTTGGAAATTTTAGACTCTAGAGGCAATCCCACCGTAGAAACAGAAATGGTTTTAGAAAATGGCTTAAAAGCTAGGGCCGCTGTACCCTCTGGTGCTTCAACTGGCTCCAATGAAGCCTTGGAGTTACGTGACGGCGGTGAACGCTATGGTGGTAAAGGCGTGCAGCAAGCAGTGAAAAATGTGAATGAAGTTATTGCGCCGGTTGTGAAAGGCATGGATGTGACTAACCAAACAGCACTAGATCAAAAAATATTAGAGCTTGATGGCACTGAAACTAAAAGTAAATTGGGGGCGAACGCAATTTTGTCAGTCTCAATGGCAGCGGTGAAAGTGGCAGCGTTGGTAAAAGACCAACCTACTTATGAATATATTGCTGGATTATTTGGCCACGACACTAATAAGTTCACCCTGCCCATGCCGATGATGAATGTCCTTAATGGCGGTAAACATGCACTAGGTTCCTCTGATATGCAAGAGTTTATGATCATGCCAGTTGGTGCACCTTCAGTAACTGAAGCCGTAAGATGGGGTGCAGAAATTTTTCATGCTCTAGGAAAACTGCTCAAAGCTGATGGCTATCAAACTTCTGTGGGTGATGAGGGTGGCTATGCACCTGCTCTGGGCACAAATGAAGCCCCACTAGAGATGATCATGAGGGCTATTGAAAAAGCAGGCTATAAACCGGGTGAAGATATCTGCATTGCCTTAGATCCTGCTGCAACGGAAATCTACGAAGATGGTAAGTATCAATTAAAAACTGAGGGAAAAGCTTTAACTAGTGAAGAGCTGGTAGAGCGCTATCTGCAGTGGGTAGAAAAATACCCCATTGTTTCCATTGAAGATGGTCATGACGAAGGTGATTGGGATGGATTTGCGATGATGGTGGATAAAATGGGTGACAAAGTTCAGATTGTCGGTGATGATTTATTTGTAACTAATCCCAAATTTTTACAAAAAGGGATTGAGCTAAAAGCTGCTAACTCAATCTTGATTAAGTTGAATCAAATTGGGACAGTGACTGAAACCATTGAGACAATTAAGTTGGCTCTGGAGAACGATTTCACTGCAGTGGTTTCCCATCGCTCTGGTGAAACCGAAGACCCCTTTATTGCTGATTTTGTGGTCGGCGCAGGGACTGGTCAAATTAAGACTGGCTCTCTTTCTCGCTCAGATAGGATTAGTAAGTATAATCAACTAATGAGAATCGAGGCGCAGTTGGGCAATAAAGCCCAAGTGGCTCAGTTTCCATTTAAAAGATAAGGATTTATGTCTAAAAATAAAGTGATGCTGATTGTAATGGATGGTTGGGGGATGAAAAAGGATTATCCTGGCAATTCCATTACCCAAGCCAACAAACCCTTTTATGATGAGTTATGGGCCAAATACCCCCATACTCAGCTAGAGGTATCGGGGGAAGCAGTTGGTCTGCCCGTAGGGCAGATGGGTACTTCCGAGGTAAATCACTTTACGATGGGTGCTGGTAAAGTAGTTTTTCAAGACTTAGTTCGAGTGACTAAGGCGATTGAAGATGGATCATTTTTTGAAAAAGAAAATTTATTAAAGACCTTTGAGCATGTAAAGAAATATGATTCAGCACTGCATGTGTGGGGCTTGGTTAGTGATGGTGGAGTCCACTCTCACTTACGGCACATATTAGCCACAGTTGAAGCGGCTGCTAATGCTGGCTTAACCAAAGTTCATGTGCATGTAGTTACTGATGGGAGAGACACTTCCCCTAATGGAGGGGCGAAATTTGTGGAGGAGTTAGAAAAAGATCTAGCTAGGATTGGCGTAGGTAAAGTAGTCTCAGTCGTGGGACGTTATTATGCCATGGATAGAGATAAAAACTGGGAGCGCACTAACCAAGCCTTCGGCTTATACACAGCCGGCGAGGGAGAAAAATTTTCCAGTGCCACTGAAGCAATTCAGGCTAGTTATGATGGTGGAGTAACCGATGAGTTCATCAAGCCGGTCGTAGTGGGTGAGCCAGTTGCAGTAGGCGCCAACGATGCTCTGATTACAGTCAATTTCCGCAGTGATAGACCCAGACAGATTCTAGAAAGATTTTTTGAGCAGAGACCAGAGAATTTATTAATCACTACCATGACACGATACTCTGAAAATTATGATGTGGAAGTAGTGTTTCCACCCAATAAGGTTGATCTTTACTTAGGCAAGTTAATTTCTGAAGCTGGATTAGGACAACTTCGCATTACTGAAACAGAAAAGTTTAATCACATGACGTTTTTCTTGAATTGTGAGCATGATGATCCAGACCCCGGTGAAGATAGATTCATGTTTGATTCTTACTCAGATATTGCGACCCATGATGAACGGCCAGAAATGAGAGCCGCTGATATTGCTGACAAAATTGTCGAGGATATTAAAAACAATGATCACTCGGCAGTTTTTGCTAATATTTGTAACTGCGACATGGTGGGTCACACGGGGAATATCCCTGCTGCTATTAAGGCCTGTGAGGCAGTTGATCAAGCTTTAGCGAAAATTATTCCTGTAGCTCTAGAACATGGTTTCACAATTTTTATCACCGCTGATCATGGTAATTCTGAAGAAATGTTAAGTGAAGAAACTGGAGAGATGATTACTTCTCATAGCATTAATCCAGTGCCGTTAATTATGGTTTCAAATGATTATCAGGAGCTATCTCATGAAGATGGGAGCTTGATTGATTTAGCGCCCACAATTTTAACTATTCTTGGATTAGAGACCCCAGAGGAGATGGTGGGTCAGAGTTTTGTGTAAAAATTCAGTGCTCTTAATATTTTCTTAACGGTTAGATGCTAGTCTGAATGCATGGGTAGTTTTATTATTTGTGTAGATGAAAAATTACTCTTATTCTTCTAAAACTATTAACCTAGATTTGAGAAAAAAATCTACTGGTGATGTAAAACAAATTCATCAAAAAATATTTGAGTTGCTTGGTTTGTTAAATAAAAAGCAAGCCGGCAAATTTGGAAAGTTTAAAGAAAAATTATCTAGGGTAGAGATAAATACTACAAAAAGCTCAGGTGAAATAAAGAATGAAACTTGGGATATAAAGTTAAAAGACGATTAAATGGGATTATGGGAAATACCAAAAATATTAAAAACAAAGAAAAAGTAAGAATTTTAAGATCTCAAGGCCTGTCTTACAAAGAGATTCTTAAAAAGGTTCCAGTTTCAAAAAGCTCTATTAGTGCTTGGTGTAGGGACATCACCTTAACTCAAGAACAAGTTAAAAGAATAGAAAATAAGAAAATGTTGGGAATAAAAAAAGGTAGTAATGCTGCAGCTTTAAAAAAGCGGCAAATTAAGAAAAATAACATTAAAAGATTATTAGATATTGGGATTAGAGAGGTGGGGTTGTTAACTGATAGGGATCGATTTATGGTTGGAATAGGCTTGTATATGGGAGATGGATATAAGAATGTTCAAAGGGTAGGGTTTAGTAACTCTAATCCTAAGATTGTGTCTTTCGTCATAAATTGGTTGAGAGATTTTGGAAAAGTTAATAGTAAAAAATTCAGAGGGAGAATCTGGATTCATGATACAAATAATATTATTGAAGCCACAAAGTTTTGGTCAAAGGTTTCTAGTATTCCTATAATTCAGTTTACTAAACCATATGTGGTTAAGGATAAGAATGATTCTAAAAAGATAAGAAATAACAAGCATAAGCATGGAGTTTTTACTGTAGTGGTTCATAGCTCCTCTCTTCAAAGGAGAATACTTGGTTGGAGTGCTGGTGTTTTGTCTTCAAGCTTGTTAGAATAGCCAAGTTATTTAATAAATTAATCCCCGGTAGCTCAGCGGCAGAGCAGGAAGCTGTCACAGTGGCAGCCTATCACTGTAAAGTGATATGGAAAAACAGGGTGAATTCAGGGAAACCTTCTATCGATGATAATGGCAACCCTGAGCCAAGTCCCAATTTTTGGGAAAGGTGCAGAGACTAGGTGATTACACCCACGAGCGCCCTGCTTCCTATTTTATAGGAAGATGAGATAGTCCATGCCTAGTGGAAACATTAGGGTTACATGTAACTTCAAGGTCGTAGGTTCAAATCCTACCCGGGGAGCTCGTGAAAAAAGACCTTTAAATAGGTCTTTTTTAATATAAAATATATGTAAAAAAATCCCTCGCATGCGTTGCCGCACGACGAGGGATATGTGTTCCGCACACGGCGGAGTTGGAGAGATCATCAACCTTCTTCATCATCCTCACATGGTTCATCAGTTGACCCCATCTCTTCCCGGATTTGTTGTTCTACTGCATCTGGATCATCCAGAAGTAGTAGAAACGGCATAGAAGGCATACCCATGACAGTAACTTCTAAGTTAAGTCTTCTGGCTGCTTCCTCCTCACCCTCTTCATCGAGAATAATATAGTTTGAATATTTCAACATATCTTTCTCTCCTTTTAGAATGGATTCTTTTAAACACTTTAATTCAGAGACAGTGGACTGAACCCCCAATTTAATACAGCAGGCTAGTCACAGTTTGATACACTAAGTAAATGGGAGGTGTATGAAACTAAAAAAAAGAAGATTTAATCGTGAGTTTAAGATTCAGGTATGCGAGGAGAT
>Ga0233430_1000904_pt1 | contig 47510 bp, 46 predicted proteins | sample SI_118_April2016_2_FD_179883 | JGI IMG/M metagenome (GOLD analysis project Ga0233430, IMG submission 179883) | Seawater microbial communities from Saanich Inlet, British Columbia, Canada - SI_118_April2016_150_MG | ecosystem: Environmental > Aquatic > Marine > Inlet | place: Canada: British... | reverse complement strand
AAGCTCTGCGACGTGCTATCAAACTCTTTGTCTTTGCTTTCAATAGGAGGCAATTGTACAAACAGAAGTATCCGAAATATCCTGCTCACTTAATTGATTTCATATAACCGCTGTTTTAGACACTCCCGAAATCCTTTGTGAGAGTTTTTTGTTTGTGAATTAAGGTATAATCTCGCTGGAAGTTGTCTGACAACTTCCAGCGATAAACGAAAACCAATTTCAATCCTATTTGGAGGCATTCCATGTACAAAAAGCTCTTTATCCCTGGTCCTACTCATGTTGTAGATGAGGTCCTTGAAGCAATGGCAGTCCCGATGATCGGACATCGCGATTCCCTCTATTCTGATATGCACGGGGAAGTCGTTGAAAAGCTCAAGAAAATGCTTTATACCGACAATCGTATTTATCTTTCTACATCCTCTTCTACAGGCATGATGGAAGGCGCGATCCGCAACTGTGTGCAGAAAAAAGCCCTAATGACCAATTGTGGCGCATTTTCCAAACGTTGGGCACAAATTGCGACTGCCAACGGAAAAGAAACAGAAGTCATCACTGTAGAAATGGGCGAAGCTGTCACCCCCGAAATGGTTGATGAAAAACTTGCGCAAGGCGGTTTTGATTCCGTTTGTATTACCCACAATGAAACATCAACGGGTGTTACGAATCCCATTAAAGAGATTGCTGCTTTAGTCAAAGAAAAATATCCTGATGTGTTAGTGCTCGTTGATGCTGTCAGCATTATGTCTGGCGCAGAAATTCGTGTCGATGACTGGGGCTTGGATGTTGTTCTCGCAGGCACCCAAAAAGCTTTTGCTCTTCCCCCGGGACTGTGTGTTATCACGGTCAGTGATGCTGCTTATGCTCGTTCAGAGACAACTGAAAATAAAGGCTATTACTTCGACTTTGTAGCATTAGAAGGCAAAGCTGTAAAAAGCCAAACACCTGCTACACCTGCGATCAGCCTAATTCATGCTCTCAACGTACAAATGGATCGCATTCTCGCTGAAGGCGTTGAAAATCGTTTTGCTCGCCACGCTGAAATGGCAAAATATGTTCAAGATTGGGCACGCAAGCATTTCGAACTCTATGCAGATGATGAAAGATACCTTTCTCCAACTATCACCAATATCAAGAATACGCGCGGGATTAGTGTTGCTGACCTGAACAAGGAACTTGCTAAACGCGGCGCAATGCTCTCAAATGGATACGGTGCCCTGAAAGAAAAATCCTTCCGCATCGCACACATGGGTGATTTGCAGATGGAAGATCTCAAATGGTTGACCGCTCAGATCGAAGACATTTTGGGACTCTAAAGCCTATTGCGTAATACGTATTGCGTAAGTTGATTGTCGTTCAGTCATTATGCAATACGAAATACGCATTACGAGAAAAAAGGAAATAAAATGAAAGTACTAATTTGTGATGCAACGGCACAAGCAGCTCTCGATATGATCTCCGAAGCTGGCATTGAAGTTGTCAATAAACCGGATATTACTCCCGAAGAATTACTGGAAGAAATTTCACAATATGATGCGATGGTCGTGCGTAGCCGCACCCAAGTCCGCAGACCGGTAATCGATGCAGCAATCAAACTCAAAGCCATTGTTCGTGGTGGTGTAGGTCTGGATAATATTGATGTGAAATATGCTGGTTCAAAAGGAATTCAAGTGCTTAACACTCCTACAGCTTCTACTGCTGCTGTGGCTGAATTAACAGTTGGGTATATCTTTGCGCTTGCACGCCATATCCCACAAATGACCATCTCCATGGAAGAAGGTGAATGGGCGAAAAAATCCTTTACGGGAACGGAAATAGCAGGAAAAACTTTGGGATTGGTCGGTGTTGGGAGCATCGGGCAAGCCTCAGGAAACAAAGCGAATGCACTCGGCATGCGGGTGATCGCTTACGATCCTTATGTGACATCTGCTCATGGTATTGAGTTAATTGAAGAGCTTGACGATCTTCTTACCCGTGCAGACTATATCAGTTTACACGTTCCCTACACTGAAGAAACCCATAACATTCTCGATGCAGATGCTTTTACGAAAATGAAAGATGGTGTAAATATCATCAATTGCGGACGCGGCGGAACAATTGATGAAGATGCTCTATTTAAAGCTCTCGAGAGTGGAAAAGTAGCTGGTGCAGCTTTGGATGTATATACCGAAGAACCCAGCATGGGGCATAAACTCTATACTTTGCCTCAAGTGATCGGTTCACCGCATATTGGTGCCGGCACAGTTGAAGCGAAAGCTCGCGTAGGCACAGAAGTTGCCAAGAACGTGATCAACGCATTGAAAGGGTAATTCAAATAAAGATTTGTGATTGACGCGGGAGAGAGTGAAAGCTTCCCGTGCTATCCATTTACAAAACAGGAGAAAAGATGGCAAAGCTAAAACCATTTAACGGTATTCGTTATAACCCTGAAAAAATTGATGATATCGCCACTGTCATTAGCCAACCTTATGATCGCGTGCGTCATGGTTTGCAAGATAAGTATTATGCGCTCAACGAGTTCAACGTAACCCGCATGATCAAGGGGAAAGAATTCGAAAGCGACAATGCTGAAGAAAATGTCTACACACGTGCACAGGCTTTTTTGAGTAAATGGCTCGCAGAAGGTGTCTTGATCCGTGAAGAAAAACCGGCTATTTATGTCTATCATCAGGAATTTGTGCTCAATGGTGAACAGGTCACACGCAAGGCAATGATCTCTGCGTTGGAATTAGCCAAATTTGAAGAAGGCATTGTTCTTCCTCACGAAAAAACGCATGATGGCCCCAAAATGGACCGCTTGAATCTTACTCGCGCGACCGAAGCCTATTATGGCAACATCTTCATTCTTTATCCCGATGCCGAAAATAAAATAGACAGCATACTGGATGCCGCAATTCAACGCGACCCCGATGTGGATGTGCGTGAACTTTTCGAAAAAGATGTGCGCCAAAAAATGTGGGTAGTCACGGACGAGAATGTACTCGCCGTTGTTCAGGCAGAAATGGCTCCCAAAACAGGCTTGATCATTGCTGATGGGCATCATCGTTATGAAACCGCCATTGCCTATAGAGAAGAGCAGCGCGCGAAATTCCCCGATGCGCCCGCCGATGCTGCCTTCAATTATCTGATGGTCGCGCTCGTCAGCATGAGCAATTCGGGTCTGACCATTTTACCCACGCATCGTCTGATCTTTGATTATGAAAAGATGAGCGCAAAAGAAGTTTTAGCTAAAGCAGCCGAATACTTCGATATAGAAGAAGTAGCGGATCGCGCTGCGCTGGAAGCCAAAATGGGCTCGGTCATTGGCAAAATGGGCTGCTTCGGTTTAGTGAGCAATAACGCGGTTTACTTCCTGGAATTGAAATCTGCTTCCGTTATGGAAACACTTGCCCCGACCCGAGCAGATGTTTGGCAAACTCTCGACGCAAGCTTTCTGCACAAACTCCTGCTTGAGCACGTTATGGGCATCAGCGAAGAAGTGATCGATTCCAAAAAAGGCATCGAATATCTTCGCGAACCCGATCTTGGCTACGAGCGCGTTGCCAATGAAGAGACCGCTTTCCTCTTCATCGTCAATGCTACCCGCATGGAGCAGATCACTGCCTGCACCGCCGTAGACGAGAAAATGCCCCAAAAGTCGACCGATTTTTATCCGAAAGTAGTCACCGGTTTGGCTGTTTTGGACGTTAGCGCAGATAAAACTCTCTAAATAAACGAAACCTGACAGGTCTTCAAGACCTGTCAGGTTTTTTGCAAGAGTAAGTGTTTATTTTTTATTGAGTTGGGAGTGACACTTGGAGCGTTAAGATGGACGATGGTTTTATTTGGATTTTGATAATAGCTTTTGTGGTGATTGTCATAAAAAACAGGATGCCTAAGCAGGGTATGACAAAGCGATCTAGAGGAAAGCGCCGATATCGTCGTTCGCCAACCGCATTAGAACAAATTGCGAATAGAACCAACCGCGCACAAAAACTAGCTCTCAATCGTTTAATTGAGGGGCGCTCAGATGCTATTGAAACCCTTTCTCCATCCGATCTTGAAAAATTAGCAGCAAAAACATACAGCCTTTTGGGGTATAAAAATGTTAAGCATACAGGTGGGAGTAATGATGGTGGAGTAGACGTTTGGATGCTCAACAAAAAAGGCTTTGTAGAAATTGTGCAATGCAAACAAAAAGTTAATCGAATTTCGAAAACTGAGCTAATTACTTTTTCAAAAACTATGAAACAGCAACATGCTGAACATGGTCATTATTGGGCTCCAGGTGGCTTTACTCAACCAGCAATTGATTATGCAGAAGAGAAAAATATGAGGTTGTACGAGAGTGTTCATATTCGTAGACTCATAGTAAAGATTGCTCATAAAGACTGATGAAACCAAAATATTTAAAACTTCTTCTCAATATTTATCCACCCTATCTTGGTGCGGGAATTTTCGTTCAGCATATCAGCGATGATTATCGTGAAGTGATCGTTTCGATGAAATTGCGCTGGTATAACCGCAATTATGTCGGAACGCATTTTGGTGGCAGTTTGGCTTCGATGACCGACCCATTCTTTATGTTGATGCTGATGAATATTTTGGGGAAGGAATATGTTGTTTGGGATCAGGCAGCGCGGATCAAGTTTATCCGTCCGGGGCGGGGGAGGGTGGTAGCACGTTTCCACTTGAATCAGGCGCAAATAGACGAGATTCATGTCCAAACGCAGAGCAGTGCGGTTTTTCGTCCCGAATATGAAGTAGAAATTGTGGATGAAGAGGGGCAAGTTGTGGCTCAAGTTGTCAAAGAGGAATATATCCGCAAAAAGGCTTGAAAAATTTATTGACTTTCGCCTTTCTTATGCTATAATACAGCCCGTTAAGCTCCCGTTGATAAAGAACGGGAGCAAAATTTTGTCAAAACCCAAACTTTCCCGCAATCAGGCGTTGGGATAATTATCCTCGCAGGAGATGTGGCAGAGTGAAGATTGGAGAATAAATATGAAGTATGCTATTGTTGAAAGTGGCGGCAAGCAATATAAGGCCGTCGAAGGCGGGATGATCGAGGTTGATCGTCTTGTTGATGAAGAAGGTGCCAAGATTAATTTAGAGCGTGTGCTTATGGTCGTTGATGGTGATAATTACACTGTCGGGACTCCCGAAGTGGATGGTGTAAAAGTTAAAGCAACCGTCGATGCACATTTCAAAGGCCCCAAGGTGATCGTTTTCAAATATCATCCAAAGAAACGCTATAGACTTAAAAAAGGTCATCGTCAACAACACACTCGTTTGATGATTGAGAAGATTGGTTAGGAGTAAATCATGGCACATAAAACAGGTGGCGGTTCCACTAGTAATGGTCGCGATAGTAAATCAAAACGTCTGGGCGTAAAACGCTATGCAGGCGAGCATGTGATCTCTGGCAATATCTTGGTTCGTCAACGTGGCACACGCATTAAACCCGGAAAAAACGTTGGGCTGGGCAAAGATCATACAATTTTCGCTGTTATCGAAGGTACAGTGATGTTTGATATTACCCGTGGACGCAAGCGCATTAATGTTGTTCCACTTGAGAGCTAGGTCGGACAAAAAGGAAAGAAAATGAAACCCAAGATTCACCCCAAATATTTTTCGGAATCCACTGTGACTTGCGCTGCTTGCGGAAACACTTGGAAGACCGGTTCTACCCAGCCTGAAATCAAGACTGAAATTTGTTCCAATTGTCATCCTTTTTATACAGGCGATTTGCAGCGAATTGTCGATACCGAAGGTCAAGTTGATCGCTTCTACAAACGTTTGCAGGCTCGCGAAGAATATGTCCAGGAAAAAACAGCAAAGGAGCAAGCACTTGTTTCCCCGACTCGATCCATTGACGAGTTAGGGCTGAGCAAAAGAGCGAACGATTCTTTGTTGAAAGCTGGCATTACTAATGTTGGTGATTTTATGGCTAAATACGCTGAAGGCGAAAAAGAATTGCTTGCAATTTCTGGCTTTGGTCAAAAATCATTAATTGACGCGAAAAAAGCGTTGCGCACAATGGGATACGATCTTCCCGAAGCCGACGAGTAAGACAAGGCTTGCACTAAATATAAACTCAGGTACACTTAATGGGCAGAGGCTTTTGCATCTGCCCATTTTATGTTATAGGACGGGTTATATAGATTGCCCATAAATTAACCTTGCGAGAGTTGATTTTGAGTTCAACGCTTCGGAAGGAAAACTCTCGCAAGGTTTTTTCAAATCTTTTACTTGTTTATTCAGGCATTATTCAAGGAGTAGCATGAAGCATAATAATGGATCCATTGAAGTCATCACAGGCTCAATGTTTTGCGGCAAAACGGATGAATTAATTCGCCGTTTGCGCCGCGCTACGATCGCAAAACAGAAAATTCAAGTTTTCAAGCCCGCTATTGATATTCGTTATGCTGTTGAAAAGGTAACTTCTCATGCTGGGGCGCAATTTGATGCGCTGCCTGTTGAAAACAGCAGTGAAATTCTAAACCGCCTTGAAGAAGATGCTACCGTTATTGCGATAGACGAAGCACAGTTTTTTGATGAAGGCATCATTAGTGTTGCTACAAAACTCGCCGAAAGTGGTTTGCGCGTTATTGTCGCAGGGCTAGATACAGATTTTCGCGCTGAGCCTTTTGGTCCCATACCTGCGCTCATGGCAAAAGCTGAAAAAGTACGAAAGTTGCGTGCCATCTGCGTTGTCTGCGGAGATGATGCCAGCCGAACACAACGGCTTGTGAACGGAGAGCCTGCCAAATATGATGACCCGGTTGTGATCGTTGGGGCAGACGAACTCTATGAAGCGCGCTGCCGCGAACACCACAAAGTACCACGTTAGGAGGAGAAAAAATGGTTGAAGATTATAAAAACTTCCTTGCAGAAATTCTCATAGACAGAGATGAGTTGCAAGAACGTATCGCAGAGTTGGGCGAAAAGATCAGCAAAGATTATGAAGGCAAAGAATTGCTTCTTGTTTGCATTTTGCGCGGCGGTGTCTTTTTTACCGTTGACCTGATGAAGAGAATAGATATTCCCCACGTTGTCGAATTCATGGGTATTTCTTCCTATGGCTTAGGTGCGCGCGAATCAACTGGCAATGTGCGCATCACCTATGACCTTCAAACAAATATCAAAGACAAGCACGTTCTTCTTGTTGAAGATATTATCGACAGCGGACACACCCTCGCTTCGGTTATCGAGAAGCTCGAGGTTCAAAAACCTGCTTCCCTCGAAGTATGCACCTTGCTCGACAAAGCCTCCCGCCGTGAAGTGGATGTTCCCATCAAATATTGTGGGTTTGACATCGAAGATAAATTCGTCTTTGGCTACGGGCTAGATATTGATGAATACTTCCGCGGTCTACCTTTTGTTGGTGTTGTTGATCTCGATAAATATCAGCCTGAAGACTAAAAAATGACCAAGTCACCGCCGCCCAACTCTCCCTATGCCGGACGTTGGGTGGCGCGTGTGCGTCAAAAAATTATTGCACATGGCGGTACGCCCGAACAAGCTCGCCATGCGGTCAAAAAATCTCGTCATAAAGAAAAGCCAGAAATCATTTATATGCCACTCCCTCTTTCTCTCCCACCCCTTTTATCGGATGTGGTGGATGCCCTCCCCGCAGATCAACCCTTATATTTAATTGGAGGAGCTGTCCGCGATATGCTGCTTGGACGCGTCAGCCACGACCTTGATTTTGGATTGCCAACGCTTAATAAGCCTGTCGAGGCCCTAAAAGTTGCCCGCCAAATAGCGAATAAGATCGGTGCAGCCTATTACCCCCTCGATGGTGAACGCGGGGCGGCGCGTCTTGTTCTCATTCATGAAGACGGAGCGCGCGATGTACTTGATTTTGCAGCTTTTCGTGGCGAAAACCTCGAAGAAGACCTGCGTGGGAGAGATTTTACGCTTAACGCCATCGCGTTAGATGCGCGTAGCCAGAAACTCCATGATCCCCTTGGTGGCGCGGCAGATTTGCGGTCTAAAGAATTGCGTACTTGCTCACCAACAAGTCTGAGCGATGATCCCGTTCGTGTTTTGCGAGCAGTACGCTTAGCGGCTAATTTTGGCTTCAAAATTTTGCCCGAAACGAGAACTGCGATGAAAGAGGCGGTAGCTGGTCTGTCTGAAACATCCGTCGAGCGCCAAAGAGATGAGTTTTTTAAAATTTTGGAAGGGGAGCAGCCTGCTACCGCATTGCGTGCGCTAGAGATGCTCGGCGTTCTTCCTGAGTTTCTGTCAGAGTTGGCTGTTCTAAAGGGAATCAAACAATCTGCACCGCATGTGAACGATGTCTGGGCGCATACGCTTAGCACGATGCGCCATCTTGAATCCATGCTTGCTGCACTTTCACCAGAATATGATTCTTCGAAAGCGGCTGAGTTTCATAATGGTTTATTGGTACTCAAACTGGGTCGTTATCGTGAGCAATTCGCGAAACATTTTGCTGAGAATTTGACGACAGACCGCTCTTTATATGCTTTGCTTTTTCTTGCCGCACTTTATCACGATGTGGCAAAGCCTGTAACAAGTAAAACTGACGATGATGGCAGAATTCGCTTTTTGGGGCATGAAGTTGAAGGGGGGAAAGTGGTCGCCGAGCGGGCACGAAAATTGCATCTGAGCAACGATGAAATTGACCGGCTGAAGCGGATCGTTCGGGGACATTTGCGCATCCACGATATGGCGCGGAGAATGCTTGAGCAACGTGAGCATGCCGAGGGGCAAGAGCGAAGCGGCAATCCATCCCGTCGAGCAATTTATCGTTTTTTCAGAGATACACGTGAAGCTGGCGTAGATATTATTCTGCTATCCCTCGCAGATTTGCGTGCGACTTACGAACATTCTTTGCCCGAAGATTTGTGGAAAGCGGAACTGGATGTAGCTCGTCTTTTATTGGAAAATTATTGGGAGCGCCCAACAGAGACAGTAAAACCACCAAGTTACTTAGATGGACACGAAGTTATGGAGGCATTTGAATTGCGTCCTAGCCCAATTGTAGGGAAGTTATTGGAAGCGATCCGTGAAGGTCAGGCGATTGGCGAGGTTGCTAAAAAGAGTGATGCTTTAGCTTTCGGAAAGAAGTGGCTGAAAGAGAATAAATAAGAAAGTAGTGTGACCCTTTAAATAAAGCGGATGCCAAAGGTTTAAAACTTTGGCATCCGCTTTTATATTAGAGATGTTTTTTATTTTAACTTTATGCTAAAGGAGGCTAATCGTTGAGCCAATCTCGGTCATCGTCTTCCATTTCCACTTCGTCAACCATTTCCATGTCAATATCTTCCGAATCCCAATCGTCATAATCATCACTTTCGCTAAGGAGATCACTTGCGCTTTGCGCGTATGTTGTGCAACCAATGTCGGGGTCGATCTCAACAGTAGAAGCTGTGCAAATATCATCGTCAAGATATAGGCAATTGAAGTACAGACAACGAACGCGCGGCATAGAGACCTCCTTTTCTTTTAAATTCCTTCTTTTTTCAACCGGATAATTGAAACGATAAAAACAATAGTGATCGTTATTGCTGAAAGGATGCAGTAAGGGCACCAGGCGTGGAGTACGAACTCTTCAAGATAAGATAGGTAGGCAGAATATAATACGCCGACGAGACCGATTCCAAAGAGGGCTAAGGTGCCATTTTCTTTCAGAAAATCAATGCGGTTTTCGAAAAGGAGGATGGCGATAATGGCTACATAAGTTGCTAAACCAAAAAGCGCAATAGGAATACCAAAAAGTTCAGCGTAGCGGCTGGTGTTCACGGTAAAGCAGTCGCCCAGTCCTGGGGCACAGAGTGTTTCGTTATGCGAGAGCTTGATCCAGGCCAGATAGGTCGAGTCGAGTGCGCCGATAATTGCGGCAATTAGAGCATAGATATTGTATTTCTTCATGTTCAATGTTTTTCCTTGATCGTTTGAATGGAAGCCTTGGTGTTTTTAAACTGCCGTTTTTTACATCATACCTTTTAGCTATCTAAAAGCCAAGCCTTTATTTCTGTTTCTGCAGGTAAAGATTTTACTCCCGCGGGAATAATGAGTAAAGCGTTTGCTTGCACCATTGAGAAGAGATTTCCAGAACCCTGGTGTCCTGTCAGTTTTGCGTAGAGGTGCCCATTTTTTCTATAGGTATGAGCACGAAGATAACTTTCTCTGCCATCAGATTGGAGTGGTTCTGCCAGCCGAACTCGCACGTGGTTTTGGGTTGGGTCGGTGCTCCCGAGCATTTTTTCGATGACGGGCAGAACAAAAACTATAAAGCCCACAAATGCCGAAACGGGATTTCCTGCCAAGCCAATAAAGGGGATATTTTGATACTCTCCAAAAGTGAGCGGTTTTCCTGGGCGCATATTGATCCGCCAGAAATTTAAGTTTCCCTCTTCTTCGATGATTGCCTTGATAAAGTCGAAGGATCCCATGCTGACCCCAGCTGAGGAGAGAATCAGGTCAGCTCCTTTTGCCTTTTCTAGTGCCAATCGAACAGACTCTGGAGTATCTGAAGCCACGCCGAGGGGAATGATCTCGCAGCCAGCCGATTCGAGAAGAGCGCGCAGAGTATAGGAATTAACATCGTAGATCTTTCCTGCAGAAAGCGATTCTCCTATGGGTGTAAGCTCGTCCCCGCTGGAAAGGAGAGCAACGCGCGGTTTGCGGATCACTGGTACTTGAGCTACGCCAAGCATGGCGAGCATCCCCAAGTCTTGGGCACGGAGGCGTTGTCCACGCGGGAGAATACTTGCGCCTTCTCTTATATCGTCGCCGCGTTTGCGGATATTGGCTCCAAGTTTTGCCGCTTTATAAATTTTTACTTTTTCCGGTAGTGCTGTGCCGGGCGCACGATCGTTAAAATCAGTTTCTTCGACAGGGACAACGGCATCTGCGCCAGGGGGGAGAGGGGCACCTGTCATGATGCGGGCGGCTTCTCCGCTGCGTAGATGTTTGGTGGGCATTTTTCCTGCGGGGATATCGTCTACAACCTCGAGGGTGACTAGCGTGGCCGAGCCAGCCTGGGTCACATCTGATGCGAGGAGGGCGAATCCATCCATCGAAGAGTTGTCGAAAATGGGTAGATCTGTTTTCGCGTTAATATCTTCAGCGAGAATGCGCCCGACAGATTTATCCAGAGGAATATGTATTGCGGGAAGAGTTTTAAAGACGTCTAATATGCGTTCGAGGGCATCTTTTACAGGGAGGAGAGTCATGTTTTTTCTATTGGCTAGGCTTTTTATATCCAGGTCGGTTTCTCTGGGCTTCAAGAACATTGGGGATATTTTCGATGCGTGCTAAAAGACGACTGAGTTCATTGATGTCGATGACTTCTATGACGAGGCGGATTTGGGCAATGCCTTTATCTACTTTGACATTTGCATCAATGATATTTACGCCGTCGTTGGAGAGAACGTAGCTAATATCGCCAAATAAGCCGCTGCGGTCAAAGGCGGTAACGTGAATAGGAACAGGGTAGGTGCGTTCTTGTGAACCCCAAGAAACTTTGACAAGGCGTTCTCTGTCATTTGTACGCAGGATATTTGGACAATCACTGCGGTGAATGCTTGCGCCGCGCCCACGGGTAATATAGCCAATAATTTCGTCGCCAGCAGTAGGGTTACAACATCTGGCGACATTTGTAAGAAGGCCTTTGATCCCAACGACGTTGACTGCCCCAGTTGTCTCGCTGCTGTCTTTTGATGTGGATGGAATGAACTCTTTCTCTTCTGGCTGCTCTTCTTCGGGAAGTTGAGGGATGATGGCGTTGATCGATATATCGCCATGCCCTAAGGCAAGTGAGAGATCATCTATGCTCTTAAAACCTATCTCGCGGGCGAGTTTTTCAAAGTTGGTTTTTTCTTTTACGCCAACTCGCTGCAATTCTTTTTCGAGCATTGAGCGTCCGTAAGAGATATTTTGTGAGCGGTCTTGTTTGCGGAACCAAACGCGCATTTTCGATTTTGCGCGTTGCGTTTTGACTAAACCTAAATTGGCGTTGAGCCAATCTCGACTGGGGCCGCCGCGCTTTGCTGTTAGGATGCTGACTTGTTCGCCGGTTTTTAGTTCATAGCTAAGCGGGACAAGTTTTCCGTTTACTTTTGCGCCCCGACAGCGATGTCCAACATCAGTATGGATATGGTAAGCAAAATCAATTGGTGTAGAGCCGGCAGGGAGGTCAATAATATCGCCATTTGGGGTAAAGATATAGACGCGATCCTGGAAAACATCCGTTTTCATGCTTTCAACAAATTCAGTTGCATCTTCAACGTCTGTGCGCCATTCCATCATGCGGCGAATATCATCAATACGTTGATTATAAGAAGAGCTTTGCCCGCTTCCGTTCTCTTTATATCGCCAATGCGAGGCGATACCATATTCTGCGCTCTCGTGCATCTCTTCTGTGCGGATCTGAATTTCTAAAGGCCTGCCATCATCGTGGATCACAGCTGTGTGCAGTGATTGGTAAAAGTTTTCTTTCGGCGCGGCGATATAGTCGTCAAATTCGTTAGGCATTGGTCTCCAATGCGTATGAATTAATCCTAGTGTAGAGTAGCAATCAGGCACGCTGGGAACAAGAACACGAACAGCGCGAACATCCCGTACCATTTCGAAAGGTTTATTTTTGCTCATCATCTTGCGATAGATTGAATAAATATGCTTTGGCCGTCCAAATACTTTTGCTTTTATCCCCTCACCCGCGAGCATTTTTTCCAAGCCTGTGACCATAGATTTAATTTGCCTTTCACGTATTTCTCTGCGAGAATCCAGGTGAGAAGCAATCTCTTTATATTTTTGGGGTTCGGTATAACGAAAACTAAGGTCTTCCAATTCCCACTTTATTTGCCAAATGCCCATCCTGTTCGCCAATGGCGCAAAAATCTCGAGCGTTTGTTTGGCAATACGTTTGCGTTTGTGATCAGGCATGAAACCCAAAGTGCGCATATTGTGTAGGCGATCTGCCAGCTTAATCAGGACAACCCGGACGTCATCATCCATTGCCAAGAAAGTCTTTCGCAGAGTCTCCGAAGCCATATCAGGCGTGCGTCCCAAAAGCGCAGGTTTTGGATAATCATCTTCGCCGTTGACCTGTTCTCGACTCACGGCAGCAGACGTGTTTTGGCTTGCTTCCGTTTCAGTATCTTTTATCTCAGAGAAATGCCGTTCCTGCTTCGAAACGCGCGGCAAGTTTGTTAACTTCGTGACCCCATCTACCAAATTTGTGATTTCGCCCCCAAAATCTCGTTGTAAGTCAGCTAAAGTGACTTCTGTATCTTCAACCGTATCATGTAGTAAACCGGCTGCCACCACCGCAGGTGGGACTTGCAACTCAGCCAATATGGATGCAACAGCCAGGCAGTGCATCACATAAGGTTCACCCGAAGCACGCTTTTGTGGACGATGTGCCTTCTCAGCCAAATAATAAGCGCGTTGAATTAGCTCTTTGTCAGAAGGTCTATAATAATCAGGGAGTTGTTCAAGCAACCCTTCGATGGTAACGGCTACGGTTGTATTTTTCATCTGGCTTTATTTTAGCCTAAGCCCTGTGAATGTCAATTAGCGCGTGACTCTTGCGGGGAAAATGAAAAGAGGCGCCATTTGATAAGAGCGTCTCTTTGGCTGGTAAAGTCTAACGTGGAGTGAATGGCTTATTTACTTTAAGATTTGCCTAAGCGAAAAAGAACAGTTTTCGCAAACAACTTTCCCTTTAGGAGCTTCTTCCCACCCTTCTTCTTCGTCAACAACATTTTCACATATTGTGCATTTCACATCATTGACGCCGTCCATCAAGCGGTTCAAATCATTTAACACAAGAGAGAAACCAGCATGTTGAAGTAATCTTAATGTGTCCTCTGCAAGCAGGAATAATGCCGCATTTCTTTCTGTATCATCGTGCTCGCTCTGAGAAAAAGATTCTTTGCTTTTGCTTACATAGAAAAATGCCGAGTATAAATCGTAGGGTTGAATTTCAAATGGAGATTTATAAACATCAATTTGCCCAAACACTTTATGCTTTTTCTGTTTTCGCAAGGTTGCGAGCTCATGGTTGAATGCGTTCACTTTTTCTATCCTTTACTTATGATTCTAAATTTATCTAGGGGATTCATTTATTCTGATTTAGAGATCGCCTAGGGGGGCGAAATTATCGCTGTGTAAATCTTACTGGCAATAATTATACATGGAAAAGCTACTCTCGTTATTTATCTTTGACAAGCCTCTTCTCTCATGCTAAACTAGCCCCGTTTCTAATAGCGTGCTCAAAGAGCGCGCTATTTTCGGGCAAATAGCCAAAAAAGGAAGAAAAAATGGATATTTTACTGACAGGCTCAGTAGCCTACGATTACTTAATGACTTTCCCTGGGAAATTTGAAGAACAAATTTTGCCCGAGCGTTTATCTTCTATTAGTCTTTCTTTTCTTGTGGATTCGATGACGCGTGAACGTGGGGGCGTTGCTCCAAATATTGCCTATACTTTGGCATTACTTGGCGGAAATCCGCGTCTGATGGCGACCGTTGGGCAGGATTTCAGTGACTACCGCACCTGGCTTGACGCGCAGGGTGTAGACACCGAATACGCCAAAGCGATCCCCGATGTTTTTACAGCATCCTTTTTTGCAACTACCGACCAGACCAGTGCCCAGATCGCCAGCTTCTCTCCCGGTGCAATGGGGCATGCCGCTGTTCAATCTCTCAAGGATTTGGGTAAAAAACCAGAGTTGGTCGTCGTCTCCCCGAACGCTCTCGATGCAATGACCAAATTCGCTGCCGAGTGCCGCGAACTGGATATTCCTTATCTTTATGATCCCAGCCAGCAATTGCTCCGTCTCGAAGGCGAAGAGATCGCCCGCGATATGCAAGGCGCTCACTTCCTTTTCGTGAATGATTACGAGTTCGGATTGATCTCCAAGAAAACGGGGCTTGACTTGGATGGAATGCTAGCGCAAGTGAACCATATTGTGATCACGCGCGGGAAAGACGGCGCAGATATTTATGCTGATGGGAAAGAAACCCATATCCCAACTGTTCCTGAGCAAGAGATCGTTGACCCCACAGGCGTAGGTGATGCCTTCCGCGGTGGCTTTCTGGCTGCTTATGGCAGAGGTTGGGATTGGGAACTTTGCGGACAAATCGGTTCGCTCGCTGCTGTTTATGTTTTGGAGCAGAGCGGCACACAAAATCATAACTATACACGGGGAGAATTTGTAGCCCGTTTTAGAGAGCACTTTGATGATGCTGGAAAGTTGGATCAACTACTGGATAATTAGAAATAGGAATAGCTGGTTATAGATATGTTCTATACAAGCCTTAGATTATCTATAGCCTAAAGACAGAGGTGGCAAGTTAAAGAAAAAAGTCAGGAAAACTCGAAAGAGTTTTCCTGACTTTTTGTATACAAGATAGATGGCTGATTTAGTAGCGGTAGTGATCGGGTTTATAAGGACCTTCAGCAGGGACGCTGATGTAGTCAGCTTGCTCTTTGCTAAGCTCGGTCAGTTTAACGCCGATTTTCTCAAGATGCAGGCGGGCAACTTCTTCATCCAATTTCTTGGGCAAGGTATAAACACGATTTTCGTACTCGTCGTTATTTTGCCAGAGTTCCATCTGTGCCAAAACCTGATTGGTGAAAGAGTTGGACATTACAAAGCTGGGATGACCAGTGCCGCAACCTAAGTTGACTAAACGACCTTTTGCCAACAAGGTGATTCTCTTGCCATCGGGGAAGATGATGTGATCAACTTGCGGTTTGATATTATCCCATTCATATTGCTCAAGACCAGCAACGTCGATTTCATTATCGAAGTGACCGATATTACAAACGATGGCTTCGTCCTTCATTTGTGCCATGTGGTCGTGGTTGATGACGTGGTAATTACCTGTGGCCGTGACGAAAATATCGCCCTGAGAGCAGGCTTCGTCCATCTTGACAACGCGATAGCCTTCCATCGCAGCCTGCAAAGCACAAATGGGATCAATTTCTGTCACCCAAACGGTGGCGCCCAAGCCGCGCAAGGACTGAGCGCTACCCTTGCCCACATCACCGAAGCCCAATACGATTGCGATCTTACCAGCGATCATGACATCGGTGGCACGCTTGATGCCATCCACGAGAGATTCGCGGCAGCCATAAAGATTGTCAAATTTTGATTTGGTGACAGAGTCGTTAACGTTAAAAGCGGGGAAGGGGAGGTTGCCTTCCTCAAAGAGTTGATAAAGGCGATGTACGCCCGTCGTGGTTTCTTCCGAGACACCCTGAATGGCCGCCAAGCGTTCGCTGTACCAGCCGGGTTTTTCGCTCAAGCGTTTGCGGATGGCAGTGAAAAGAGCGACTTCTTCTTCGCTGCCGGGGTTGTCGAGTACGGAGGGGTCTTTTTCGGCATTGGAGCCAAGGATTACGAGAAGAGTGGCATCGCCGCCGTCATCCAAAATAAGATTGGGTGTGCCGCCGTCCGCCCATTCCATAATACGGTGAGTGAACTCCCAGTATTCGTCCAGATTTTCGCCTTTGAACGCGAAAACGGGAATATCCAGGTCAGCGATTGCGGCAGCTGCGTGATCCTGCGTGGAGTAGATGTTGCAGGAAGCCCAACGGACTTCTGCGCCCAGTGCGACAAGGGTCTTGATCAACACAGCGGTTTGAATGGTCATATGCAGGGAACCGGCGATCCGTGCACCTGCTAAAGGCTTGGATTCACCATATTTCTTCTGCAAGGACATCAAGCCAGGCATTTCTTTTTCAGCAATGGCGATCTCTTTATGACCCCATTCAGCAAGTGACATATCTGCCACATAATAATCGGTCGTTGTTTTTTCAACAGCTTCTAACATTTTTTCTCCTTAAAACATGATCTCCAGCGAAGAGAATCGTGCGAATGAAAATTTGGATAATTTACATTTTTTTGGACATTATTAGGTGATTTAAATAATATCTGCCTTTTTCAAAAGGCGCAAAGAATTCTACTTGCGACACCCACGATTGTCAAACGCTCGCGGTGATTGTAATAACACCATTTTCTACAGTTGAATCTATTTTGCTGAATCCGGATTGCGATAATTGCTCACTTACCCATGCTTCAGATAATCGAAGTTTTCGATAGAAACTTTTTGATAGATTCCATTCTCCATTGGTTTTTTGATAGACAATATCATGAACCTTCACCGTTTTAGACTCATATTCTAGAAAGCATGTGAAAACGGTGTTTTCATCACTCCTCACAGGTAATATCCTGTCTGCATCTTTCAATTCATAAGTTAGATCTCGGAAGGTTATGATGAATTTTCCGCCAGCCTCGAGTGCTGCAAAAACTTTCGCAAAAAGAGAAGCTACCTTTTCTCTTGATTCCAAATGGAGAATTGTGTCTGTCATACAAACGATTAACTCAGCGCTGGTATTCAGAGATTTATCAAAATCAATTAAATCGCCCTGAACGGTTATGATCTCAAGACCTTCTGAATTTCTTTTTAATTCACTTAATAGCTTGGCATCAAAATCAATAGCGGTAACTGTATATCCAGATTTGGCTAAAGGAATTGACTGAAATCCACATCCTGCGCCAAGATCGATTGCGATACCAGAGCCTTGAGGGATTATTTGATGCTTTTTGAAGAACTCAATATACTGCTTAACACTATTTTCAAATCCGCCATACAACCATGAATAGACATCTGAAAGAACTTCATCATAATGTTGCTTAACTGTTGACATATTTGACCTCGTTTAGTTCTAGAAGTATCACTGATAGAATGCGGATTATACATGGAAAAGTTTTTTCTGGGCATTGTGTAGCGGGATAACTCCATATTTGCCTTATTCTTAAAAAGGGATATGATATTGCAGCGATAGATAGCAAAGAATTTGTGTATGCGGTTATTGGAGAAGTTATGAATATCCACCCAGTTATTGAGCTAACAGATGAAATCTACGAAGCTTTTTTGCGTTTAATTCCCCAACTTTCTTCTCTAAAACCACCTACGTGGAATGAGTTGTCAGAGATAATTTCAACAGAGGCGACTACGCTTCTGCTTGCTCGTCAATCGGATGAAAAAATCGTAGCGACCTTAACCTTAACTTGCTTCCGTGTTCCTACCGGATTGCGCGCCCTCATCGAAGATCTCGTTGTGGACGAATCTGCCCGAGGGCAAGGAATTGCCTCCGAATTGACTAGCGCGGCTCTCGATATTGCCAAAGACTATGGGGCAAATGGTGTTATGCTCACATCAAATCCACTTCGAGTGGCAGCAAATAAACTCTATCAAAAAATGGGGTTTAAACATTGGAAGACGAATGTCTATTTCTATAAATTTTAGCAAATTCGAAATCTTCTTTTTGTTGCGAAACTAACGCCTCATGCTATAATTGCGCCATCCTAAATTCCTGCCACCGGAGGACCTAAATGACCGATACCGCACTATTCCCACTAAGCGACGAACACAAAATGATTCTGGATGCTGCCCGTGATTTTGCGCAGTCTGAAATTGCGCCTATTGCAGCAGAATATGATGAAACAGGGAAGTTCCCCTCAGACACCATCAAAGCGATGGGCGAGATGGGCTTTATGGGCATCGAAGTCCCCGAAGTATACGGTGGCGCAGAGATGGATACGCTCGCTTATGTCTTGGCGCTGGAAGAAATTTGCAAAGCAGATGCTTCACATGGCACGATCATGTCGGTGAATAACTCTCTTTATTGTCACGGCATTTTGAAATTTGGCACGGAAGAGCAGAAGAAGAAATTTGTTACCCCGGTTGCTTCAGGAGAAGCTGTAGGAGCATACTCGCTGACCGAGCCTATGTCTGGTTCTGATGCGGCAACCATGCGCAGCCGAGCTCTTCGGGATGGGGATGAATATATCATCAACGGACGCAAGTCTTGGGTCACGGGCGGCCCCGTCGCAGATTATGTAGTAGTTTACGTGGTTACTGATCCGGACAAAGGTGCGAAGGGTATCACTGCCTTCATCGTGGATGCGAATCACCCCGGATTTGTTCGCGGTAAAAAAGAGCCGAAGATGGGCATTCGAGCCTCCGCAACGAGCGAGATCGTCTTTGAAGATTATCGCTGCCCTGTTGAAAATCGACTTGGTGAAGAAGGTGAAGGTTTCAAGATCGCTATGACCGTTCTCGATGTAGGGCGCATCGGCATCGCATCGCAGGCTTTGGGGATTGCCGAAGCATCCTACGATGCCGCAATTGATTATGCCCGTGAACGCGAAGCCTTTGGTAAAAAAATTGGTCAATTTCAGGGGAATTCTTTCAAATTAGCCGATATGAAAACACGCATTGAAGCAGCGCGCTTGTTGGTTTATAACGCTGCGATGGCAAAAGAACGATCCAAAACAACAGGAGAACGTTTCACTTTGGCGGCCTCGACAGCAAAGCTCTTTGCCTCTGAAACCGCGATGTTTTGCGCTCACGCCTCTGTTCAAATTCATGGCGGCATGGGTTACAGCAAAGAATATCCCGTTGAGCGGTATTTCCGTGACGCAAAGATCACTGAAATCTACGAAGGGACGAGCGAAATCCAGCGCTTGGTTATCTCTCGTTTGGAAACAGGATTGCGTTAGGTCTAATTGAATGGTTAGCATCTTTTCTTTGGGTATTCTCCTTTCACTGGCTATTTTTATCATCAGTGTAGGTGGGATGATTTTTCTTGCTGACAAAGAGAAGAATTTTTCAGTTGGTCTCTCGCCTGCTGTGGCCACTCCTGAAAGTGATGACGAAGAAGCCCAAAATACTCCATTCAAAGAAAAGATAAAATATTTCCTGAAAATATACCGCTGGGAAATACTTCTCGGGGGTGTGTTTGCTCTTATTGGCATTTTTGCATGGATTTATGCTCCTCCGCGCTTAAATGGAGAGATTGCGATCAGCCCCGGTACACCAGGGAGACCCTTTTATAATTTGCGCTGGGGAAGAGATTTTATTCGCATCAATTACAATGCCCTCTGGAGTTGGGGGAGTGCGGCGGTCAGTATCCTCTTATTGGTTATTCTAATCCCTGTGATCAAAAAACGTTCAAGGGCTGGGGCGGGTTTTGTTCTCCTTGCTGCATCCATGAATCTTGCCATTTTGGGACAATGGTTGCTCTTGGTCAAAGGAGCAGGAACAGAAAACCTGCATGGCGTTGGGCGCAATCTCTATTTTGTTGCCATCGCAGGATTTTCTCTTTGGGCTTGGTTTTCGCGAAAATATATAAGCGAAAACAGCGGTAATACGGTGTTTCCAGTCAAGAAGGGGACAGAAATTGTTTTCGTCATTGCACTCCTTTTCTTAAGCGGATTTGCACGTCTATATACTCTGCGAGTCATTCCTTACGGTATCGAAGGTGATGAAGCCAAGTGGACATCAGAAGCAGTCAATCTTGGTGTTCTTGGCGAACCAGACAGCTCAGGGGAATATCATCGAGACGCTCTGCCTGTCAGCTACTACCTCCAAATGCCCCTTCATCGCCTTTTGGGGCCCAGCCTTTTTGCTGCGCGTCTCACGGTGGTTCTTCTCAGCATTCTAGGCACATTGCTCTTCTATTATTTTTTGCGGCAAATTTCAAACTTTCCTGTTGCCGCGCTTGCGAGTACTCTTCTTGCCATTTCAATTTTTGATATTAGTGCCAGTCGTTTGGCAAATGTAGAGAGTTTTGTAAAAACGCCGCCCATTCTTGCCCTCGCCTTGCTTGCCTGGGCAATAAAGTCCCGACGTTGGCAAATTTATGGATTGAGCGGCATTGCGCTGGCGTTGGGAATGCTCACTTACGACACTGTTTGGCCCCTTTCTCTTGTCATGCTTCTCATTGCTCTAGTTGAGTTGGCTCGTCAAAAAGAAGCCTTTTTAGAGAGAGCCAAAGCCATTGCAGCTTTGTTCGCGCCGACGATCCTTTCTTTACCCCTCTTACTGCCTTATTTAAGTAGCCGCCTGAGCTATTATCAGTTTGAAGAAAAAGGGCTAGACACAGAAACCAAAGCAAAACTCTGGTCGTATTTTTCTAATGTTATTACCACCTGGTTTATAGATTTACGCTCAGATTTTCTCTATAATCGACCGGGTCCTCTACTCAACGCTATTTTTCTTCCCTTTCTGGTATTGGGTTTTGTCATTGCCCTCTTTCAGATTAGAAAAAAAGCCTCTCTTTGGAACTTGCTCTGGGTAATCTTATTTATTTTCCCCATCCCAATTTTGGCAAACTCATCAATGGGACGTGTCTACTACCCAGCCCTGCCTGCTGTCTACTTTTTTGTAGCATTAGGGATATTCTTCTTCTGGATGGAACTGGATAGTTTTCTGGGGAAAAATCTTCGCCCTCTTCTCATTGCCGCAACGCTCTTGCCCCTGGCTTGGTTGCCTCTCGCCAATCTTTATATCTACTTCAACGAAGTCTCCGACAACACTGATCGCCAAATGCGTCGGGAAATTGGAGAGTTCGCCGCGCAAATAGCAGATGAGGAAACCCTCCTTTTGCTTCCTGCGGTGCCTAGCGCCAATACAGCCCTTAATAACGAGTACCAAATGCTAGAGTTGTATATGCTCGGAAATATCCCACCTGAAAAGCTGGAAGGTTCTTATCGTTATATAGCGCCAGATGATCTGCTGAATGAAATCCACCTGCAAAAGGACTTTCACGAAAATATCGAAATTCTCTTTGATCAAGGAGAAACGCCAGAAGTAGCAGATGCCCTTCGAGCTTGTTACCCAACAGGGAAAGTTGCCGAAGGGAAGTTCTTCACACGTTTTCAAATAGAAAATATAAAATCAGCAGGAATTGGCTGTGCTTCAGCATCTTTGCGCATTGAAGAAGATGAAAACAACAGCATCTATTGGGAATTGGAGGGCGAAGAAACCCAGGAAGTTAGCGTTTCCTGCGAAAGACGAGCCTCCGATTTTCTTTGGCTAGAAGCTGAGAATCTTTTTATGTCGCCTGGCTGGCAGACAGAAATTAGCTTTGCATCTGGCTGGATGGGTACAGGCTTTGCAAGAGATAATTATGGCAGTGCTCCCCTTAGGATAAAACAAAACACAGAAATATCACAAGACGTTTATGTCTGGGTCCGACACTATAAACGAAGCATAGAAGAAAAGCCCACATATTTTGTTGTAGAAGGCGCATCCTATCCCTTTGCAGATGTGGGTGGAAATGACCTTAATATATGGCAATGGGAAAGACTTGGTCCCATTACAGTTGATGGTGATATTGAATTTTCTATTAGCCATGAAGGGGACGTCGATCATTTTATGGCGATATTTATTGACAGTATCGTGATCAGCGCAAATGCTAATTTCTCCCCTGAAGAAGATCTTTGGCAAGGAACACATCCCCTTGTTTTTTCTTTAGACAAGCCTCAAAGAGAAGGTCCTTTGCATCTTGATCTTTCTCCGGGTGTTTATCAATGCTTCGCGGCTGTTGAAACAAATACGCCAATAGCCGAAATGCATGGGAAATCCACAGTAGAATCCAATCGAATCGAAGTTATTATTAGATAGTTGCTCTTTTTTGTGAAAATCTATGCCTACAAAACCTAATCCTCTTTTTTCTGTTATCCTCCCAGCCTATAACGAAGGCGGAAAAATCTATGACAATATCTTGCGTGTTTGCGAAACTCTAAGTGAACATAATTTTGAGATCGTTGTTGTAGATGATGGCAGCGCAGACAACACATATAGCGAAGCCAAACGCGCAGAAGTTGATGGTTATCCCGTTCGAGCAATTCTGCAGGAAGAAAACCTTGGCAAAGGTGCAACGCTTTTTCACGGTTTTGAGTTCACCTCCGGCGAGAGAATTGCTTTTCTTGATGCTGATCTAGAGATTGCGCCTGAGTATCTTCTCAGTATGCTCAAAGTCTTGGACGACACGAACGCAGATATTGTCGCTGGCATAAAAGATATGAGTGAGAACCAATTCCCATGGTTGCGCAGAATGATGAGCAAAACCTATAAGCGCAGCGTAGCTTTTCTCTTTGGTCTCTCCATTTCTGACACACAGACAGGAATCAAATTGTTCAAGCGGGAAGTTTTAGCTGCAACTGTACCGCGCCTGAGTATTAGCCGCTTTGCTTTTGATATTGAATTATTACTCGCCGCATCACGTTTTGGCTATGAGATTGTTGAATTCCCCGTAAAAATTGTTTTCAGTCGTAGCGGCGGGCTTGGAAGAATGAATTCGCGCAACATCTTTGGGGCTTTTCGAGACACATTTTCAATTTACGCTCGCGCCAGCTTTTGGAGGTGGTTAGAACCTAGTCTCAGTATGCGAATTTGGATGTTGCTTTTCGTTGCGGGCATTTTTCTTTTTGGTGTTGGGGTTGGCAAATTACTGACACCTGTTATATTACAAGGTCCGGTGAAAAAAGTTTTTCATATTATTGCTTTGCAATTTCTCCCAACCACCCTTCGCGATTGGTTTCTGCTAATTGGCGGATTCCTCCTGATTATTTTAGGCTCAATTCAACTGAACAAAAAACTATTAGAAGCCTTCGTACGTCGTGATCGTGGCGACGACTTGGCTGGAATTTTTAGGAAAAAAGAGCAATGAAAGCAATCCTCTTTCACGAACACGGTTCCCCAGACGTTCTCAAATACGCTGATTTCCCTACGCCAGAACCCGCCAACGGGCAGGTTTTGGTCAAACTTCACGCGGCGGCTCTTAATCGTGTCGATCTTTTTGTCCGCGCAGGCTGGGCTGGGCTTAGGCTCAATTTACCCCATATTCTAGGCGCAGATGGGGCAGGAGAGATTGCCGCTCTCGGCGAAGATGTAGATGGGTGGCAAGTCGGCGATAGAGTCGTTATCAACGCCAATTTGGGATGCGGCGACTGCGATTTTTGCCGCGCTGGGCAAGATAACCTCTGCGACAATTGGCATCTGCTCGGAGAGACCATCCACGGCACATACGCGGATTTTGTCTTGGTTCCGTCAAAACAACTTTTTGCCTTGCCCGATTCATTCGATTTCCACGCCGCGGCTGCGGCATCTCTCGTTTACCAAACAGCGTGGCACTCCCTCATCACGCGCGGAAAATTGCGTCCGGGCGAGAAAGTGCTCATTGTAGGTGCATCGGGTGGCGTAAATACTGCCAGCATAGAAATTGCCCGTTTGACGGGAGCAAGCCCAATCGTGATCGGCTCTGACGGGAAAAAGCTGGCGCTGGCAGAAAGTTTGGGGGCAGATATCCTGATAGATCGCAGCAAAACAGATAATTGGTCCAAAGAAGTTTATAAATTGACAAACCGAGAAGGCGTGGATGTGGTTGTAGATAATGTCGGCACAACCTTCCCGCAATCTTTCCGTGCGCTGAAAAAGGGAGGGAGATTGCTGACAGTGGGTAACACCGCCGCCCCGCAATTTGAGATAGACAACCGCTATATTTTCGCCAAACATATTTCCATCATCGGCTCCACGATGGGGACGCTGAAAGACTTTAACGAAGTCATGTCGCTCGTCGTGGCAGGAAAATTGCGCCCCGTGCTGGATAGATCTTTCCCGCTCAAAGACGCAAAATTGGCGCACGAGAGACTCGAAGCGAATGAGCAAATGGGAAAAATAACTTTAGAAATCTAATGAGACCCGAAAGGTTTTATTTGGGTGCGTTTTTGATAAGAAGTCTTTGAAAGCATAGAACTTGATTCAAAAACAGTGCGATTGAAACCTTTCGGGTCTTCGCGAAGAACATTATGAAAAAAGAAAAACTCTTTGAAATCCTCCTTATTGTTGCCATCATGGCAGGCGCATTTTACGCCGCTTTTTCAGATGCGCATAATTTCCCCAATCGCTGGTTTACCCGTGACGACGCTTATTATTACTTCAAAGTCGCCCAAAATATCAGCGAGGGGCTTGGTAGTACTTTTGACGGCGTGAATTTGGCTAACGGCTATCACCCGCTTTGGCTACTGATCAATATCCCCATCTTTGCGCTGGCTCGTTTTGACTTGGTTTTACCGCTGCGCATTCTCCTTGTGTTGATGGGTGCAATTCACGCCGCAACAGCTATTTTACTTTATCGACTGGTCTCTCGTGTTCTTTCGCAGACCGTTGGGATGTTGATCGCATCCTTTTGGGCATTCAACGCTTTTATTTATGCTACAGTGGCGCAGTTTGGGCTTGAGACGGGAATCACGGCTTTTTCGCTGGTTTTTTTTCTCTATGTTGCCGAGCAATATGAACGCAAATGGCGCAGCGAAGAAAGTGGTGAATTTGCGAGAAGGGCGGCAGCCCGACGAAGCAATCCCGCAAATGACGAGACTGCTTCGTCGCAAAAAGACGCTCCTCGCAGAATCAAAATAAATAAAGAATTGGTCACTCTCGCCCTGCTTGGCGTGATGGTCGTTCTCAGCCGACTGGATACGGTTTTTCTCATTATCCTTTTTGGTTTTTATTTTGCCTTCCGCGCCCTGCCGCTGCGTTATTTCCTTCTCACAGATATTTTTGGCATCGTTTTCTTCACTTTTGCGAGCTTTATCTTTCGTGTAGGCATGAAAGAGTATTACACTTACGGGGAAACAGCGGTCCAAATGGCGTTGCTTTCGCTTTTGGTCTCTTTGCCTTTATTTTATTTTCTGGGTTTATATCAGCATCCACGCAATGAAAGTATTCCCTCTTTGGTAAAGCGTATTTTTGTCTCTTCGGCGCTCGCTATTGCGATCTCTGGCTTTCTAATGTTCATTTTGCAGCGGCTTGGTTTTGTGAACGGCTTCCCGCGCACAGTTTTGATTTTCAACTTTGTGACGCAACTTCTTTGGTTGGGCATCACTCGTTTGGCTGTTCGCTATTTCTCTACCGAACGTGATCGAAGCACGCCCCGTCCCCTTCAGCTTTTCCGAGAAAAATGGCAAAGTTGGCTGGGTGATGGCATCACTTATTTCAGCATTGTCGGCGGGGCGTTGGTCGCTTATATGGTCTTCAACAAAGCGATGTTTGGGACTTCATCTCCCGTAAGCGGGCAGGTCAAACGCTGGTGGGGCGATCTCGGCGGTAATGTCTATGGTGGTGCGGCGAAACGCAAGTATACATTTTTCGGATTAGATACCGAAGCCGAAACCGATTTCAATGCTTGGGGATTGCTCTCCAAATTCGTTATTTGGCTGCGGGATTCTCTCGTCGAGTGGATCGGATACGCCGAAACGGACGCCGCCTACTGGCAGCTTTTCGCCTTTGTCGTGATCGTCATCCTCATCATTTTGCTTCTCTCTCCAAAAAGGACGATACGAGCCTCCCTGCATTTTGGCTTGCTTCCGTTGTTTGTTGGATCGGTGATCCAGGTCATCTCCTACCATGCGACGGGCTATTCAGCCGCCAAAGAGTGGTATTGGGTCTCTCAACTTATCTTCACCCTCCTTCTGCTTGCGTTATTACTCGATATTTTCCTTCGTCACCTTGCGACAATTCACTCCTCCGCACGGACTTTGGCTTATGTCGTCACAATTCTCCTCGCTTTCTTTTGGGCAAAGGATCATTATCTCCATCTTGCGCATCTCATGCCCTACGGTGTGGAATATGAGGGGCACGAATATATGGAAATCCTGGTTGTGGTTGAAGAGAATACCGAAGCGGGCTCCATCATTGGTATGACGGGTGGCGGAAATTTGGGCTACTTCATCAAAGATCGCACCATCGTCAATATGGATGGTCTTATCAACAGCTATGACTATTTCCTGCTTCACAGAGAGGGGCGTGGCGATGAACATTTCGCCGCCATGGGGATGGATTATGTCTTCGTAAATCCCGCCCTTCTAATGGATATGCCCTATCTTGGCGAATACGAAGACCGCTTAGGTGAGCCAATCGCGAATTATAGAAAGAAAGCTGTAGTTAAATTTTATCGTTAGAGGTGAAAAAAATGACTAAAAATTGGCAAATAAAAATATCTATTTTGACATTGGCTGCGACTATGCTTGCTTGCCAGGCTGTAATGGGACCGGATGATGATTATTTAACGGAATCAAGTTCACAGGAGAGTGTCCCGCAGGATGCTCCGCCAACGCAACCGGAAGTTGAAGCGCCATCTGGTGATGGGGGAGGAGAAGCCTGTTTGGAGGGCGAATCCTATCATCCTGAAAATGGATTGTGCTACCTTGATGGAGGTAACGCCGAAACTCCTTTTACATCCATGATGGCGGGGGTGACGGAGTATGATGAGAACTTCGAGGAGAAATTGCTGGATGGTGAGTATGTTTTGGTGAAATACGATATTCATGGCAGCGAGATTTTATCGCCGGAATACGAAAGCGTGGATGATGATCTGTTGGACGAGCAGGATAATACCGCTTTGCATGAGCAGATTTGGGATTTTTACGCGGCGATGATCCCCGCTGAAGATCGGGATTTTGTGAGCCATTACGTGGTGATGACCGATGGTCTGGGTGGTACCCTCGCGGCTGTGGAGCAAAACCCCGATGAGCCAACTTTGTGGATGCTGAACGTGGATATTTCAGACACAGAGAATTTGGAAGAGTTGACTTTTACGCTGATCCACGAGTATGGGCATTTGTTGACATTGAACACCAGCCAGGTGGATATTGACGAAGAGCTTTTCTATAACGCCGAAGACGAAGATGCTCTTTATGAAGCTGAAGCGAATTGTGATACTTATTTTACGGGCGAAGGTTGTGCAAAAAGTTCGTCGTATTTTTATTTATTCTTCGATGAGTTTTGGTACGATATTTACGATGACTGGAACGAAATTCAATATATCGAAGATGATGACAAATACTACGAAGCAACAGATGAATTTTATTATGCCCATGAAGCCGACTTCGTGACCGATTATGCCGCGACAAATCCCGGCGAAGATATTGCCGAAACCTGGGCTTTCTTTATAACCCAGCCGAAACCTGCGGGGAATACAATAGCTGAAAAGAAGATTTTGTTTTTCTATGATTTTCCTGAGTTGGTGGAATTGCGCAGCGAGATCATTGCTCGGGCATATTCTCGTTTGATTAGGATGCAATGATTACGGCAAAAGAAATAGAATGCGAAACTCTTTTTGGTAAGAAAAAACTGATTTTAGCAAATGAACTGTTTTTTCGCCCATCAGTTTATGGCATTGTTACTAATGAAGATGATATTTTGCTACTGGACACTCTCTATGTAGGAGGATACTCTTTGCCCGGCGGAGGAGTTGGTCTTGGTGAGAAAATAGAAGATGCTCTGAGAAGGGAGATGCTAGAAGAGACGGGCATTGATATAGAAATCATTGAGTTTCTTCAGTTTACAGAGCAAATGTTTTATTATGATCCATCAGATGTAGCCGCACACTGTTTGTTGTTTTTTTATTTGTGCCGCCCTAAAACATTGATAACTTGTAGTGACGATCAAGTAGATGATGCTGCTGTGGAGAAGCCTCGTTGGGTGAACATAAGCAATTTGAAAGCGCAAGATTTCCATAATGTTGAGCATGGACAGTTAATACTGGACGGTATTGCCGAATGGAAAGAGAATTAAAAAATGTCTGTACCTTTCCACAAAACCTTCCTTTTCAGCATTCTCGGCGGCGTTCTTGGCGCATTGATCGGTGTTGCCATTGGCTATCTGCGTACCCCGTATATTGACCCTAGCGGTTGGAGTGAAATTCCCAATATGCTCACCGGCGCCATCTACGGCTACGGATTGGGCGCAGGAGCAGGTGCATTTGCCCTCCATTTTCGTCCTCACGCACCAAGCGCATTTACAAGGGCGTTTCTCGGCGCATTATCAGGGCTTTTCTTTATCATCTTTTTCTCCGCCGCGCTGCATCTCGACTTTTTCCCTCCGCTTATGTGGGGGTTGCTGATTTTTCTGCCACCATCCATCGCTGCACGCTTGTTGACATCTACTAAAACGAAAAGTGAATAGAAAAAAAGCCCCTTTTTCCGTAACCATTTTAAGCACTATGGCGTTAATCCTAGTGGTATTTAATACCATTCGTTTTATGACCGCACTTTTTAAATGGGATTTACTTCTTAGCCTGATGCCAAGCCCCGGGCCGCTATACATCACCATCAGCGGAGCGCTCTGGACCCTAGGCTGGCTCGGCGTTTACCTTGGCGTCTTCTTTGCTAAACGCTGGAGTGGCGCTGCCTTCCTCGTGCTTGCCTTTCTATATGCAAGCTACTATTGGCTGGATCGCCTTATTTTCCAACCCCACATAGAGAGAAGTAACGCCTTGTTTTCTTTTTCAATAAGTTTATTATTCTTTGTTTCTGCAATAATCATTTTGGCTTTACCGAAAAGCCGTGAATACTTTTATGAGAAAGTTTAAAGTTGAAGGTTTCAAGTAAACTTGCACCCTTCAACTTCTAATCTTCAACCCAAAAAGAGAGAGCTATGACAGATAACCCTAAAATTCAAGAACTACGAGACCTAAAACTCCAGAGCCGTATGGGTGGCGGAAAAGCCCGTGTTGAAGTCCAGCACAAAAAGGGACGTTTAACTGCGCGCGAGCGACTTGATCTGCTCCTCGACAAAGGCTCATTCCGTGAGCTTGATCCCTTTGTTATCCACCGTACAACAGATTTTGGACTTGATAAAAACAAGATCATGTCCGATAGCGTTGTTACCGGATGGGGAACAATAGACGGACGTCTGATTTACGTTTTTTCACAAGATTTCACTGTTTTAGGTGGCAGCCTCGGTGAAGTCCACGCTGAAAAAATTGTCAAACTCATGGATATGGCAATTAAAAATGGCGCCCCCGTTATCGGCTTAAATGATTCTGGTGGCGCACGTATCCAGGAGGGTGTCGTCTCTCTTGGTGGTTATGCCGACATCTTCCTTCGCAATACCCTTGCGAGCGGTGTTGTTCCACAAATCTCCGCTATTATGGGACCCTGCGCGGGTGGTGCGGTTTACTCCCCAGCCCTGACCGATTTCATCTTCATGGTACGCGACTCATCCTATATGTTCGTCACCGGTCCCGATGTTGTAAAAACCGTCACCAACGAGATCGTCTCTTTTGAAGATCTGGGTGGTGCAAGCGTCCACTCTGAAGAATCGGGTGTTTGCCATATCGCCGCCGATAGCGAAGCCGATACGCTCTTCCTCATCCGCAAATTGCTCAGCTATCTTCCCCAAAACAATATGGAGGACCCACCCTTCGTTGATACCGGCGACGATCCCCTCCGCCGTGACAAAAAGCTCGATTCCATCATTCCTAACGATCCTAGTAAGCCTTACGATATCAAAGATGTCATTCAGAGCGTCATGGATAATGGCGAATTCTTTGAAATTCACGCCAACTACGCTATGAATATCGTCGTCGGATTTTCTCGCTTGGGCGGGCATTCTGTTGGTATCGTGGCAAATCAGCCTGCCGTTTTGGCAGGGGTTTTGGATATTGAATCATCGGAGAAAGCTGCAAGATTTATCCGCTTCTGCGACTCTTTCAACATCCCCGTCATCACCTTTGAAGACGTCCCCGGATTTTTGCCTGGTACCGTGCAAGAACATGGTGGCATCATCCGATCAGGTGCAAAACTACTCTACGCTTACTGCGAAGCAACTGTGCCTAAGCTGACAGTCGTCACCCGCAAAGCTTATGGTGGCGCATACGACGTGATGTCTTCCAAACACATTCGTGGCGATCTGAATGTCGCCTGGCCCTCTGCAGAAATCGCTGTGATGGGACCAGATGGCGCAGTTAATATCATCTTCCGCAAAGAATTAGCCGCTGCCGATGACCCCGTCGCTAAAAAAGCAGAATTGGTCGAAGAGTATCGTGCAAAATTTGCCAATCCCTACGTTGCAGCCGGGCGTGGATATATTGATGATGTTATCGAACCTTGTGATACTCGCCCCCGCCTGATAAACGCGCTGGAGATGTTACAAAACAAGCGTGATTCAAATCCGCCCAAGAAACATGGAAATATCCCGCTCTAGTGATGACCGCTGAAGAAAGAATTGAGCAGGTAGTAATTTTTGCTAAAGAAAAGCGCGATTTGGCTTTAGTCGAAAGTCCAGACTACGCCGCGCGTCTAAAATATCGTTGGCAGCACACTTTACGCGTTGTTCACTATGGAAAAAAGCTCGCTGCAAAAGAAAACGCAAATGCTGAAATAGTGACCGTAGCTTGCCTCTTGCACGATATTGCGAAGCTGAGTGATCGCTCTCGCAATGTAGAGCATGGAAGGATCGGCGCAAAAATGGCACACCCCTTTTTGAAAGAATTGGGATATGCTGAAGAAGATGTCGAAAATATCTGCTATTCCATTGCGAGCCACGTTGACGGTAAAGCAGATTTTGAGCATCCGCTGACCATAGAAGCACAGATTGTTAGCGATGCCGATAAAATTGATCGTCTCAGCAGCTACAGGATGATGCTTGCTTTAGGAAAATTCGTCGATAGCGAATACGAAACTTTTATTGCTACAGTCAAGAAGCGATTGAGCAAAAGCCAAAGAGCCAGCAAGGAATGGCGTGTACAGACAAAAAGTGGCCAAGATCTTTTTCAACAACAGATTTCTGCACAGGCTGTTTTTCTGGAACGCTTAATTGCTGATTACGAGATGACACTTTCGTTAGAGTTTTAAATATGGAGCATTTATGTTCAATAAAGTACTAATAGCCAATCGCGGAGAAATAGCCGTTCGTATTTTGCGGGCTTGCCGCGAGTTAGGGATAAAAACAGTCGCGGTTTATTCAGAAGCTGACCGCCAAGCGATGCATGTTCGCTATGCGACCGAAGCCTATCTGCTTGGGCCTGCTCCCTCGAACGAATCCTATTTGAAGGGCGAGAAAATAATTGAAATTGCTCTCAAGAGCGGGGCAGGAGCGATCCATCCCGGATATGGTTTTTTAGCAGAGCGTGCTGATTTTGCGCAAGCTGTTGAAAACGCCGGGCTGGAATTTATCGGTCCCAAGCCTTTTGCGATATCTTCGATGGGCGATAAAGCCATTGCGCGCGAAACGATGATGAAAGCGGGCGTTCCCGTAGTGCCAGGCACTGAAGGGACAGATACTCTTAGCGATGAAAAACTGCTTGAACTCGCGCCGGGTGTTGGTTTCCCTTTGCTTATTAAGGCGACTGCTGGGGGCGGTGGAAAAGGGATGCGTGAGGTAAAGAATATCGAGGAGATGCCGACCCTGCTCCAATCTGCGCGGCGGGAGTCGAAAGCTGCCTTTGGGGATGATAATGTTTATCTTGAGAAGTTGATCCTTGGCGCGCGGCACATTGAGATTCAAGTTTTGGCCGATAAGTTTGGAAACGTGATCCACTTGAATGAACGAGAGTGCTCGCTACAGCGCCGTCACCAGAAATTGCTTGAAGAGGCGCCATCTGCATTTGTTGATGAAGATCTTCGTCAGCGTATGGGCGATGTTGCTGTTAAAGCTGCCGAAGCTGTTGATTATGAAAGCGCAGGAACCATCGAGTGTTTGGTGGACGCAGATAAAGAGTTCTATTTTCTAGAGATGAATACGCGTTTGCAAGTAGAGCATCCGATTACAGAATTGGTCACGGGTATTGACATCGTAAAAGAGCAGATCCGTATTGCGCGCGGTAGAAAACTCTCTTTTTCTCAAGAAGATATAAAAATCAACGGCGCAGCTATAGAGTGTCGTATCAATGCTGAAGACCCGCATAATAATTTTATGCCCTCTACCGGGCATATTTCTCATGTTGTTTTGCCAACGGGACCTGGTATTCGTGTAGACACAGGCGTTTATTCAGGGACAGATATTACCCCTTATTACGATTCTATGATTTCAAAGCTGATCGTTTGGGGAGAAACTCGTGCTCAAGCTATTCTACGGATGCGACGCGCACTGGAAGAATATAAGGTGGTTGGTGTGCGTTCCAATATCCCTTTTCATCAGGCGATGATGGACTCTCACTCTTTCATGGGCGGACAATTTCATACTCGTTTTGTTGAAGAAGAGTTTTCTATGGAAGATATTGCTGAGGGGAAAGAAACCTTCCCTGAAGTGGCTGCAATTATCGCGACATTGGTTCAACACGAACATACTGAGCGTGCTGCCCATGTTGTGCGACGTAATGCACGTGATACTAGCAACTGGAAATGGCTCTCTCGTTGGGAACGTCTGAGTAAATAGGAAGAACGATGAAATATATAACTACAATTGACGGAAAAGAGTTTTTGGTTGAGATCATAGATGATCGCCATGTTTCTATAGACGGAAAAATTGTTGAAGTTGATTTTGAGTCAGTTAGATCGCAACCAGTATTTTCTCTTATCGTAGATGGAAAATCCTACGAAGCCTATGTATACGAAGGCGAAGAAGACCTTGAAGTTCTGGTTAAGGGTAGACTCTATCACAGCAAGGTTGAAGATGAGCGTGAACGTCGTCTTCGCGCCGCTTCTGGAGGGGATGTTGCAGATACTGGAATTTTCCACCTTAAAGCACCCATGCCGGGATTGGTTGTCTCTGTTTCTGTTGAAGAAGGGCAAGAGGTTAAAAAGGGTGACGTGCTTCTCATTTTAGAATCGATGAAAATGCAGAATGAACTCAAATCCCCGCGAGATGGCGTGATCGGACGCATTCAAGTCGCAGACGGTGATAGCGTTGAGCAACGTCAAAAGATATTGAGTGTAGAGTAGATAGCAAAGAGCTAGTGTGAAAATACTGGCTCTTTTTTTTAGAGGGATTGCGAGTATAAACAAAAAATGTTAGTAGGTGAAAAAAGGCGTATAATACGCCAAGATTAAATTGAAATTTTGCTAAAATTTTGGGGGATCAGTCTCCCAAAACCTTAGGGAGATCTAAGATGCTAAAAAATCCAAAACGCTTTTTTATTGTCCTTCTTTTACTCGCATGGACATTTGACTTTCTCTTCTGGGAAAGTCCCGTGGGAGTTAATTTTGTCTTGTTTTTAGAACTTGTTTTGATTGGGGCTGGATATTTTCTTTTGAAGGAAAACCTTCGTCCCGCGAGAAGAAGTATATGGTTGCTTGTGCCGATCATGTTTTTTTCTGTAAGCACTTTCCTTCGTCAAGAGCCACTTACTCTTTTTCTCGCTTATCTCTTTACGTTTTTTCTGTTGGCTGTGTTGGGAAATACCTGGAACGGAGGGAGCTGGGTTTTCTACGGTCTCACGGATTATTTTATGAAAATCCTTGTTTTCACTGGAAGTATGGTTGTGCGTTCAGGTCAAATGATCGGTCAAGTACGCAGGCGAGAAAAGGAGAATGGCGCTGAGAAAGAAAACGGCTTTCCTCTTCGACCTGTATTGCGAGGCATACTGATCGCTTTGCCGATCGTGATTCTTTTTTCGTCACTCTTGGCCTCAGCTGATTTGGTTTTTGCCCAAAAACTAAGCGATTTCTTCGAGAATTTCAGTGGAGAGCAGATATCGGAAACAATTTGGCGCTCTGTTCTTGCTTTGCTTTGTGCTTATCTTGTGGGTGGTGCTTTTCTTCATGCGGCGTTCTCAAGCTATGACAGGAAGGTGGCTGAAGTAGATGGCGAGAAAAAGAAAAGGCTTTTAGGGTTTATTGAATCTTCTATTGTTTTAGGAAGTGTTGCGACACTTTTCCTTCTCTTTGTTATTGTTCAGTTCCAATATTTTTTTGGAGGCACAGAGAATATTGGCGTAGAGGGCTATACCTTTTCTCAGTATGCGCGCAGAGGCTTTAACGAATTGATCACTGTCGCCTTCTTTAGTTTAGTGCTAATTCTTGGGTTGAGTTCTTTTTCTTATCGAGGAACAGCAAAGCAACAATATGTTTATTCTGGGCTAAGTCTTTTTATTGTTGTTCAGGTTTTGATAATTTTAGTTTCAGCCTATCATCGGATTACTTTGGGTATTCAATGGCATGGTTTTTCTCGCTTGCGTCTCTATCCTCGCGTTTTTTTGATTTGGCTTGGACTGCTACTCCTAACAGTGGCTTTTCTTGAAGTATTCAAGCGCCAGAAGTTTTTTGCTTTATCCGCCGTAATTGCATCGCTGGGTTTTGCTGTTTCTCTTACGCTGGTTAATATAGATGCCTCTATTGCAAAGCATAATATATTACGCGCATCACAAGGGAGACACTTTAACGTAACGCACTTGACTTCACTTTCAACAGATGCTGTTCCTGTTTTAGCGGATGAATTTATGCTTTCCACGCTGCCCGAATCTGTCCACGAAGGTATTGGGGCCGCTTTGCTTTGTTTTGTCCATACCGCTACAAATCAGCCGATGCTTGATTGGCGCTCCTTTAATCTTTCGCATTGGCAAGCAAGGCAATCTTTGAAGGAGGTAGAGAGTGATTTACTTGGCTACAATATGAATGGCTACAGAAGGGTACGAACGCCAGAAGGAAAATTCTATTACTGCGATTAGCAAACAAGATATTTGCAATAATCCAACCTTGCGAGAGTTGAATTGAAGAATTGCGCCGTGAAAAAAGGAACTCTCGCAAGGTTTTGTACAAATATTCCTCTTGATTATGCCGCAGGGTAGTTATTTGGGAAAAATGGGGGAAGATAAAGGCAAGATGATTACTATATAATCTCTGTTGTTCTGAATTTATTTTAACGGAGGAAAAATGAAAAAGAAAAGCCTTGTGATATTTCTTGTTTTAGCAATATCCCTTGCCGCCTGTGGTGGTGGTGCAGAGCCAATCCTCAGCGTGGACGATCAGGTAATGACCGCTGTTGCTGCAACCGCAACAGCGCAAGCCGAATTTGATAACGCTGTAGATAATGCCGTTGCTGCCACAGTCGTTGCCATGCCCCCTACGCCTACACCAGGCTCTACAGTGGATTACTACGAGCTGAGTGAAGAGGAACTCGCTACGCTAATAGATGAAGCTGTAGAAGAAGCTGTAGTCGCGACAGAAGCCTCTTCGACAGCAACCATGCAAGCTACTTCTGATGGCACAATGACTAGCGAAGAAGTATACGAGACAGCAGAATACATCTACGATGCTGAAGCTGCCATTTATTATGCCGATGAACTTATAGCGGCTTATTATGATCTTTATGGCGCCTATGCTGAAGATATGCTCTATCTGCTTACGGCTGTCGAAGAAGATCTCGATGCATTGATCTATGCCCTTGAAGAAGTCGAAGATCTTCTCGTACAAGGCGCAGAAGTCGCCACAGCCGCCATAGAGCAGCTTAACGAAGCCGCGACATCAATTACTACGCATATTGCTGAATCGCAAGCAGACCGCGACCAATTCCTGGAGCAGGTCAAAAGCAATTTGCAAGATCGTGAAAACACCTTTGCGAATATGGTGCCCAATGAGATCGCAGGTGATCGAAACGGCACGCTCACTCAATTGCACGATTATCTTGATGCTGTCAAAACATCTTTTGGTGATCGAAAAATAGACAAGAACGAGATGTTTCAAATTGCCCAGCTAGGCGCAAATGCACAAGCCAGCATTTTGGCAAATGGCGGTCCCCAACTTCAAAGATTTGGCGGCTCCATAGACGGGCTTACGCGCCAAATTTCACGCGGCGAATGGCCCCAAGCCGGTCGTGACCTGGGCGGTTTTGAAGCGTCAATTCCCTCTCGCCCCACATTCCGCTAAAAAGAAAAGGGCAGGTTTAAACCTGCCCTTTTTTGATTCCTGTTATGGGGAAATTTTCAAAACCCAACTTTGTCAGGAGGGATGCCAATTTCTCGACATTTCCCGTTGTGTAGATTTGGACAGTCCCCTCATTGTCTACCTTTGATTTGGCGCGGATCGTTTCGAGCCTGTATTCAACTTGCTTGGCGACCGCCGGAGCTGGGTCTATCACCCGAACGTGGTTGCCCGCAATCTCTTCGATTAACGGTATCACGAAGGGGTAGTGCGTACAGCCTAATACAAGGGTATCAAGCCCATGCCCAAGCATATTCCGCAGTGCGCTATTCAAAATTTGATGTGTTTTTTCACCATCCAATGCGCCGCGCTCAATCTCCTCCACTAATCCGGCACAGGTGTTTTGTAAAACGATCACATCGCTGGCAAAACGCTCTACAACGGATGCGTATAGCCTGCCCTGAAAAGTAGCTGGTGTAGCCAGTACGCCAACTACGCCAGAGTTCGTTTGTTCGGCTGCGGGTTTGACGGCTGGCTCCATTCCCACAAAAGGAGTGTCGGGGAAGGTTTTTCGAAGGTAACTGAGTGCGGCTGCGGAGGCGGTATTGCAAGCCACTACGATAATTTTGGCACCACGTGCGAGTAGAAAATCGGTGATTTCTTCAGAAAAAGAGCGTATTTCGTCGAGACTGCGCGCGCCATAAGGAACGCGTGCCTGGTCAGCGTAGTAAATGATATCTTCGTTGGGGAGATGTGCTCGAATGGCACGTAAAACAGAAAGACCACCAACACCAGAATCGAAGACGCCGATGGGGGAGTTTTTTCTTTGAGAATCCATGTAGGGAATTATAATGCGTACAGAAGGAAAAAGTCCTTTCTTAGAAGAAAAGGACTCGGGTTTATTTTTTGCTTGCCTCGACAAAAGACTCAAATAAGGCATTCATTGCCGGGTCTTCCGACATCCATTCGGGGTGCCATTGAACGGCGATGGCGTAGGGATGCTCGGGGATTTCCATCGCTTCAACGAGACCGTCGGGAGAGTGGGCGGTCACTTTGAGCTGGGGCGGAATATCCTTCACACCCTGATGATGCCAGCTATTGACGCTCAGAATAGGGCTGCCAAGTATTTCAGAAAGCTTTGTGCCTTCTTCTACTTTGATCTCATGGGCGAGGTAATCTCTGGGGCGTTCGCGGTTTGTATCGTGTTGGATTTTATTGTCAAAATGATCATCAATATGGGTGTAGAGTGTCCCACCAAGTGCAACGTTGAGCACTTGAAAGCCACGACATATGGCTAAAAAGGGTTTCTCATCTTCCACTACCTGACGAGAGAGAGAGATTTCAAGCGCATCGCGCTCGTGATCCATCCCATAAACAGTGGGATGCGGTTCGCCGCCAAAAGTAGCCGGGTCCATATCTGCGCCACCCGAAAGGATAATGCCATCCAGCTTTTCATAGAGCAACTGCCAAGCCTGATCATGAAGCTCGGATGGAATGATGACGGGAACGCCACCAGCCTTGATGGTCGAATCCACATAGGTGCGAATAAGATGAATTTGTGGAAGTCCATGTTTGTTTTTTGAATGTCCAGCGGTAATACCTATAAGAGGGGCAGTCATTTTCTCTTGCTCCTTGGAACTTGTTTTTTTAGACAAAAAAAGGGCACAGCGAATGATGGGCTGTACCCTTTTGGTGGTTATTTCTGGCGAATTTAGTCGAATTTCTGTTTAAGGCGCGCGCTTTTGCCAGTGCGGTCACGTAAGAAATAAAGATTGGCGCGGCGGACTTTTGAATGACGCTCAACGACAACTTTCTGTACGCGGGGTGAGCGGATCAAGAAGGTGCGCTCTACGCCGATGCCATTGCTGGCAATGCGGCGAACGGTGAAATTGGCATTATTTCCGCTGTTGCGAACGCGAATAACGGTGCCTTTAAATTGCTGAATACGCTCACGGGAACCTTCTTTGACAAGGGCGTGGACGCTAACGATGTCGCCAGAGCGGAGCTCTGGAATGTTTTCGTTTACGGGTGCTTCAAGAGATTTTAGTATTTCGCTCATTTTCTTTCCTTCAAACTCGTTTGATAATTTCTGCGGTCTAACGCAAGAGCAGATTATATCACCGCTATGAGAGAGCGTAAAGGACAAAATCCGGCAAAAAATACCTTTTGAGCTTCAACAATTAAGCTCTGCTAGAGCACTACAACCGAATCTTCTGAGCCAAACTCATTGGCTTTATAAGCGTCGGCTTCCCAATCGTTTTCCCAGCGTTCACTATCTAGCCAGTAGCGGAAGCGATAGTCTTTGCCAGTCTCCAGAGTTGTGGCTGCGGTGAACTTTCCACTTTTGAGTTTTTTCATGGGAATAGCGTCTTTATCCCAGTCGTTGAACTCACCACAAAGCGTGGCTGTCTCAGCATTGATCTCAGCGGGAAGTTCAAAGCTTACCCGGCATTTTTTGCCATCTTTTAAAATACGTTTTTTCAACATGTGATATCTCCTAATTTTGTCTAAACAAATCGGCGCAGAGTATACACCACTTTTTGAAATTTCGGGTTAAATTTTTGTCAGAAAATTCTCTGCTTTCAAGATAGCTGTGAAGGCTTGGCGCGCGTCTTCAATCGCCTTCTCCAGCCAAGCGGCTTCGGCGGGCATGAAAAGCTCATCAAATTCGTGCTGCACCCATGCCTTTGCGTTCTCGCTTGCACCATGATGCCGCACCTGATTTTCATAGATGCTCGTGCGCAAGCTGTGGATGGCGTTTGCGAGCGAATCGCCGTAAGTGCCGAACTCAAATGCACACGCGTAAATTTTCTGATCGGATTTGACTAACTTGTAAGCAAAATCCATCATATCGCCGTGGATGGTGTAAAACTCTTCCGGATTAGTTGCCGCGACACGCTCGTACCCGAACTTGCTTGCCGTTGCCTGAGCATCCATGGTCTCGAGCGGGGAATTCACCAACGTCATCCCGTAGCGTGGGCCGTAACCCGTGTGCATATCCAAGTGAATGATTTGCGCATAGCCAGAAATGTGCTTGCTTAGTATCTCCATCATGTTTTTTGTCTCAGCCTGCACTTCTGCGCCACCATGATAGATACCTTTGGATGTGTGATATTGTCCCATCAGCGTACCTTCGCGAATATCCCCGATGCTGTTGACGAGTAAATTCTTGACAACTTTACCCAGGAAGCTAATGTTTTCTAGGGCAGGGGTTCCAAAAGTTCTTTTGGGATTCAGTAGGGGAGAGAGTTTTTTATAAGCGGGATTGATCTCTGCCAATTCGCTTCCCTCGCTATGGAAATTGCGGTTTAAATCTACATTATTGGGGTTGACACGTTTGCTGTATTTCATCCCCCAGGGGTTGATGGCGTGGATGAGCAGAAATCCTGTTGTGGCGGGATCGAACTCGGGCAGATATTCTTCGATGAAGAGTTGCATCATCACCGAGCCGACATAGCCTTCTATGCCGTGCAGGGCTGTTGAAAGGATGAAGAGCTTCTCTTTGCTCTCTATTGCATCGGCATGGAAGGTGTCTGTGGTCAAGTCATCGTCTTCGGGGTGGGGAATTAAACGAGATTCTGTTTGGGTCGCTGGATAATATTTTTTTAACGAGGACAAGCTTGCGCGAAAGCGATCCCGTGAATCTTCATAAGAGGTGGGGAGGGTGAGCATATCTGTATCCTTAATGAGAAGCCGGAAGCTAAAATCTCCAGATTTTGAATTGTATGCCCAATGTCTCCAGACATTGGAGTCCGTTTAGATTAAAAAGGTCCGTATCCGATCATCACGCCGATCCCGAGGAAGATGACGGTGGCGGCGAAGACCCATATCCAGAGTTTGAGCAGCCATTTCATCCATTTGCCATAGGTGACGACGGTCAGACCGAGGACGATGAGCAGGACGGGGTTGGTGGGGTAGGCAAGGTTGGAGAAGCCGTCGCCGAAACAATAGGCGGTCACGGCGACTTGGCGGGTGACATCGACGAGATCGGCGAGGGGCAGCAAAATGGGGATGATGAGAAAGGCTTTTGCGGAGCCGGATGCGATGAAAATTTCGATGACGAGGGCGAGAACGTAAACGAGCAATGCGGCGAGGATGGGGCTTGTTTGTGTGAAGACGTTGGCGAGTTTGAAGAGCATGGTGTCGATCACGCCGCCTTGCGCGATGATGTATTTGATGCTGGATGCCATCAGGATGAGCGGGATGGCGGGGGCGATGCCGAGTGCACCTTCTTTTGCGGCTGCCCAGACGGTCTTTTTTTCTGTACCAGAGAGAAAGCCTGCACCCATCCCACCGAAGAGGAAAAGGATGCCGACGAGGGGCAGCGCGGCGAAGGAGATGATCTCAACGAAAGGTGCGGTAAAAAGTGTGGTGAGAATAAGTACGATAAAAATGACGATCCAGCGGATGGCTTTTTTGAGATTTGGGTTATCGGTGGCGAGGTTATCAAGCTGGAAGTTATCGTATTGACTCTTGCTTTTCAAATCTTCTTCGTAGACAGGAGATGCTTTAGGATCTTTCTCTATCTTCTTGGCGTAGCGGGTTAGGAAGATAGCGAGGATGGCATACATAACGATAAAAATAATGATGCGAAACCACGCGCCAGAGAAGAGCGGTAGCCCAGCCAGTTTTTGCGCTACGCCAATGGTGAAGGGATTGGTGATAGCGGCAGAGAAGCCCATATTGGTGGCGAGGATACTCATTCCGAGACCCGTGAGCGTATCCCAGCCAAGAGAGTATGAGAGGGCGATCATGATTGGGACGAGGGGAACGACTTCTTCAAAAATGCCAAAGAATGCGCCCAGCGCCATAAAGAAAAAGCTGATGACGAGCAAGAGTGTATATTTTTGATCGCCGTATTTTTTGACGACATTGCTGAGGGCAGCTTGGAGAATTCCGCTTTTGTCGAGCACGGCAAAAGCAGCGCCAACCATGAGCAAAAAGAGAATAATGACGATGATCGTCAGACTATCTTCGCCACCGAGCACTTCCATTGGAGCGGTAAACCAACGCCAAATGGGATAGTCTGCTCTATCAGTGAAAGCGAAGGAATCTGGTTGGACGATCTCTCGTCCGTCAACTTCGATGCGGGCGAATTTCCCAGCGGGGATGACGCGGGTTAATGTCCCGGCGAAGATCATAAAGATAAGCAGGATGACAAGGGATTGGACAAATGCTTTTTGGCTGATCTGTGCGCCTGATTTTTCGTTCATGGAAGGCTCCTTTTTGCACATGGATTAGATGGAGGGGTGCGGATAAAAGCTCCGTTTTTTCTTGGAGGGAGACTACAAAAAATTCTGAGACTTTTGTAGTCTTTCAAGCCAAAATCTAGAGAATTTGGAGTCCGGACACTTGATAATTTTATCTTGTTTTAAAAGAAAAACTCCCCGATTTATCGGGGAGTTCGTAAGATTTGATTAACTGCGCAAGTGGCAGGCGATTTTGTGTTCAGGGTGGCTACCAAGTGCTTTAAGTTTCGGTTCTTCTCGTGAACAAATATCTTCTGCGATAGGGCAGCGGGGATGGAAGCGGCATCCGCTGGGGGGATTGAGCGGGCTGGGTACATCACCTTGGAGGATAACTCGTTCCCGTTTGCGATTTGGCTTGGGGATGGGGATTGCTGACATCAACGCTTGTGTATAGGGATGCTGCGGATTTGCATACAACTCATCACGAGGCGAGATTTCGGCGATTTTGCCGAGATACATGACTGCTACGCGATCAGAGATATGTTCAACGACGGCGAGATTATGCGCTACGAAGAGGTAGGTTAATCCCAATTCTTTTTGCAAATCACGCAAAATGTTGAGCACCTGCGCCTGGATAGAAACATCGAGAGCTGAGACAGGTTCATCGAGAACGATGAATTCCGGTTGCAAAGCTAATGCACGGGCGATGCCGATGCGTTGACGTTGCCCGCCTGAGAATTCGTGCGGGTAACGGTTGGCGTGGAAATGTTGCAAGCCAACTTTTTTCAAGTTTTGCATCACAATGGCAGAGCGCTCTTTTGCGTTTCCCATTTTGTGGATCACCAACCCTTCGGCAATCGATTCTCCAACGGGCAGGCGAGGGTCGAGGGATGCGTAGGGGTCTTGGAAGACGATTTGCATCTTGCGGCGCATTTCCTTTAGTGCTACACCTTTTAGGCTGAGAACATCTTTGCCTTCAAAAGTGACTGACCCGCTGGTATGTTGACGCAATTGGAGCATGGTGTGTCCAACTGTGGTTTTGCCACAACCAGATTCGCCAACGAGACCGAGAGTTTCGCCTTTGTTGATCGTGAAACTGACATCGTCCACAGCTTTGACCTGGGCGATCTCACGCCGCAGGACACCGCCTTTGACGGAGTAGTATTTGACGAGATTATCTACACGGACAAGTTCTTCGTTCATTGTTATATTTTCGCTCATGACTACTTCTCCGCTTTCAATGGAGCGATATGGTTTTCGCCGTTCTGGTAAAGCCAGCAACGCACGGTATGTCCACTCTGGTATTCATCTAACGCAGGTTCGGTGCGATTGCAAATTTCGAGATCATGCTCTTTACGAGCACGGCAGCGTGGGGCAAATCGGCATCCAGGGGGCATATGAACTAAATTAGGGACAGCTCCAGGAATAACTTCGAGTTCTTCTTGTACTTGGCCTAAGATGGGCACGGATGCGATTAATCCCTTTGTGTAGGGGTGCATAGGAGTTTCGAAGACAGCTTCGATATCTGCTTGTTCAATGATCTGCCCTGCGTACATGACGGCGACACGGTCTGCGCTTTCAGCGATCAAACCAAGGTCGTGGGTGATCAGAATTACCGATGTACCCATTTTGTCGCGCAAACCTATAATTAAGTCTAAAATTTGGGCTTGGATGGTTACGTCGAGGGCGGTGGTTGGTTCGTCTGCGATGAGCAATTTTGGTTTAAGTGCTAGAGCCATTGCGATCATTACGCGTTGTGCTTGTCCGCCAGACATTTCGTGGGGGTAAGATTTTGCCTTCTTTTCGGCATCCGGAATGCCTACCAATTTGAGCAGTTTTACGGCTTCATCCCAGGCTTCTTGTTTTTTTATGTCTTTATGGATTTCAAAAACTTCGGCGATTTGTGCGCCAACTGTAAAAACAGGGTTGAGACTGCTTTGAGGTTGTTGAAAAATCATTGAAATCAAATTGCCACGCATTCCGACCATTTCTGCTTCTGAAAGTTTGAGTAGATTTTTACCTTTGAAGTAAATTTCGCCATCTACGATTCTGCCGGGGTCATCAATTAGTTGCAGAATGGAGAAGGAAGTGACGCTCTTGCCGCAACCTGATTCTCCCACCAAGCCCAGAATTTCGCCCGGATTGACATCAAAATCAACGCCATCAACGGCTTTAACGACGCCATCGGCTGTGAAGAAATAGGTTTTTAGATTTCGGACTTTTAGTAGAGGGTCTGTTGTGTTTTTTTTCATTTCTCATTTTCCGTCCGATTAGTTTTTTAGGCGGGGGTCAATCGCATCGCGAAGACCATCGCCTAAGAGGTTGAAGGCTAATACAGTTATCATAATGGCTAAGCCGGGGAAGAAGACCAGATGGGGTGCAGTGAAGATTTGGTTTCGTTCGGTACCAAGCATCGTTCCCCATTCCGCTGTTGGGGGTTGGGCTCCCAAGCCTAAAAACGAGAGCGCAGCAGCGTCTAAGATGGCGGTAGCGATTCCCAAAGTCCCCTGCACGATGAGGGGGGGGACGGCGTTCGGTAAAATCCGCCTAAATAGGATGTGCATTTTGGTGCCGCCCAAAGCAAGTGAAGCGGCGACATATTCCTGTTCTTTAACGGAGAGAACACTGGCGCGTACGACGCGCGCGTAAATGGGGATAGACACGATCGCAATGGCGAGCAACGCATTTTGTAATCCATGTCCTAGCACAGCGACAATGGCGATGGCGAGGAGGAGCGATGGGAAGGCGAGGAGGACATCCATTACGCGCATGATGGCGTTGTCTACCCAACCGCCGAGAAAACCGCCCAGTGCGCCGAGTAGAGTGCCGATGACGATAGCAAAACCGACGGTGGTGAAGCCGACCATAAGAGAGACGCGTGTTCCAAAAACGACGCGACTGAAGACGTCGCGGACGTTGCCATCCGTGCCGAGTATATGCTGTGGTTGTGTTTCGTCACATCCTAAGAGATGAATGCAAGGGTCTGAGCGTCTTTTTATATCTTCGTGACCGATGAGGACGAAGTTTGGGTCAAAGGGGGCGATGGCGGGAGCGAAGATTGCGACAAGAATAAGAAAGAGCAGGATTGAGCCGCCAATCACTGCTGAACGTTGACGGAGGATGCGGCGCATGGTGAGCTTGAGGAGGCTATCGGAGTGATAGCTTTCGTCTTGCCCATCTACTACTAGACTGGCGAGTTTGTTTTCTGTTTGTTGGGTCATGTTTTATTCCAGCCTGATGCGGGGGTCAATGAAGACGTAGGAGAGATCAACTAAAAGATTGACAGCCACATAGCCGACCGCGATGACGATTGTAAATCCTTGCACGATGGGGAAGTCGCGGGCGGTGATGGCTTCAAAGAGCATCCGCCCAACACCAGCAAATCCGAAAATCGTTTCGGTGAGAACCGCGCCTGCAAAGAGAGTGCCAACTTGCAAGCCGATGATGGTAATCACTGGTAATAGGGCATTTCGGAGGGCATGTTTCATGATGACAAAACGCTCAAATAATCCCTTTGCCCGTGCTGTGCGAATATAGTCTTGGCGCAGCACTTCCAGCATACTGGAGCGAGTCATACGGGCTATAATGGCGAGTGGGATTGTGCTTAGGGCGACAGCGGGAAGAATGAGGTGTTTGATTACATCGTTCAAAACCTCCCAATCTCGCGTAATAATGGAGTTGAGAACGTACATATTGGCGAAAAATTCCATGATTACATATTTGGTGGTGCCTTCTATAACTTCCCATTGAAAAACTTCATAAAATGGAATTGCGGATACGCCAGCAGAGATGCGCCCTGATGGAGGCAACCAGAAAGGTGTATCTTTGAGGAGCAGGGCAAAAACATAAGCGAGGACTAACCCCAGCCAATAAACGGGCATAGATACGCCTGTATTTGCTGCAATCATGACTCCCACATCTATAGCAGAGTTGCGGCGAACGGCAGAAATTATCCCTGCCGGGATGCCGCCCAATACGGCAAGAAAAAGAGCGACAAGACCTAGTTCGATGGTGGTGGGGAGGCGTTCGAGAAGAATCTTTGTTACGGGGCGGCTGTAGCGGATGGAGCTGCCAAAATCGCCCGAGAAAATTTGCTCCATATATATCCCAAACTGAACAGCGATAGGTTTATCAAAACCTTGTTCGCGATTGAAGCGCTCGCAGATCTCCACGGTTGCTTTTTCTCCAAGCATTGCCGTGCAGGGATCTCCCGGGATAGAACGTGCCATTATAAAAGTGACAAGCAGAATCCCGAAAATTACCGGAATTGAATACAGGATACGACGGATAGCATATTGTGTCATAAGCAAACCAATCCAAAAATGAAAATGATGACAAAGAAACAACGCGAGATAGCACACGCCTTGTAAGGCGCAGCACCATCTCGCGTTGTGGTTAGTTACGAGCTAGATGGCTTAGAAGAATTACTCTTCTAAATTCATCAAGCCATCCCATAGATATGAGTAGTAATCAAACACGCCGGTATTACCAACATGATATTCGCTGGATGCGTCAATACCAGCTGCCCAGGAAACAACTACATCGTTGGCATCAAAAGTGGTGCCATCGTGGAAGGTTACGCCTTCACGTAGGGTGCAGGTCCAGACGGTTGAGTCTGCATTGGCTGTACAGCCGGTGGCCAATTCAGGCACAACTTCGCCAGAGTCGATAGCATAACCCAATAGAGTTTCCACAACCTGTTGGCAGGCAGCTAGTGACTCGCCGTCGGTCTCGTCCGCGCAGTAGAGGCTGATGGGTTCAGCATTTTGCATAAAGACGAAAGTGTCTTTGCCGGGGTCAACTTGCGCCATCAGTGGGGCACCGAAGGGGCGGAAGTGGGCGTTTCCAAGGGTGTTCAAGGCTGCAGATGCAGAAGCACCATTAGCAATCGGAACCATGGGGACTAGCTCTTTGATAGCGTTATTGGCTTCAACATAAAGTGCTTCAGCCTCAGCTGGATCACCAATCTGTGAGGCTTTTTCAAGTGCTTCATAGATTGCAGGATGTACTTCGCCAAATTGTGGATTCGCAGCAGCGAAGTGGTAGTCCAGGAAGTTGGTCACATGAGGATAGTCAGCACCCCAACCGAGGAGGTAGAAACCATTCAGGCGGCCATTGGTGGATTCGTCAATGAACTCACCGGATTCCATCACAACAACTTCGGCTTCGATGCCCAGATTGTCGCGCAACTGGGTCTGGAATTCAACAGCAACCAAGCCGGGTTCAGGCAGGTAGCCACGGAAGACATCGCGGTAGTAGATCGTGGTTTCAAAACCATCGGGGTAGCCAGCATCAGCAAGTGCTTGCTTGGCTGCTGCTGCGTCGAACTCGTACCATGAATCGCCAACACAGCCATTAGGGAGGCTGCAAGGAGTGAAGTGTGAGGGGACGACAGAACCTTCAGCGTAGAAATTGTCTACAATGCGGGCGCGGTCAATACCCATCGCAATAGCTCGGCGAACCTCGACATTATCGAAGGGGGGATTGGTCATCGCCAGATAAAGAACATTGGGGTTGGCAACTGGGAGGAAAGTCAAGTTCGCATCATCCTGTACTGTTGCGTAATCATCGGGGCTGAGGTTGGTGATCTGGTCAACGGTGCCGGATTGGAGTTCAAGCAGGCGTTGTGCACCTTCAGTTGCCCAGCGGATGACTAGAGTGTCATAAGCGGGTTTGTCACCCTGTGCTGCCTCAGCGCAAAATGGAATTTTGGCAACCATGTTATAGTTCACAAAAGGAGCCAAAACCATGAGAAAAAAGCGCAAGCATTACAGTCCGGAAGAAAAAGTTCGTTTGCTAAAAGAACACCTGGTAAATGGCACAGCCGTGTCGCAGATCTGCGACGAAAACAAGTTGCAGCCCACCGTCTTTTATCGCTGGCAGCGCCAGTTCTTTGAGCAGGGAGCAGCCGCTTTCAAGAGCG
>Ga0233430_1000902_pt1 | contig 47564 bp, 47 predicted proteins | sample SI_118_April2016_2_FD_179883 | JGI IMG/M metagenome (GOLD analysis project Ga0233430, IMG submission 179883) | Seawater microbial communities from Saanich Inlet, British Columbia, Canada - SI_118_April2016_150_MG | ecosystem: Environmental > Aquatic > Marine > Inlet | place: Canada: British... | reverse complement strand
CGACGGTCTCCGAAATCGCCCTGAAACAGAACCTTCAGGGGACCGGTTTTCAGTTTATCGATACAGAACCGGTGAGAAAGGATACCCGAAAGGAACATATCGAGCAGACCGTATCGAATAATAGTAAAGCGGCGGCGGCGCTCGGCTTCCAGTACGGGGCCAACGTCGTGATTGCCGGCAAAACTATCGTGCAGGAAAAAACAAGGACGGGGATGGATGGGACAGTCCAGAAATTTCTTCAGGCGAACATCTCGGCAAGCGTTGTCGATGTAAAGACCGAATCGATTATCGTAACGGGAAGCGAAAACAACACCGCGCTGTTAGGGGAGGAATCACTGGCCGACGCTCATTCCCGGCTTATCAATGAAACATGCCAGAAGCTTTCGGGACAGTTTATAAACAAACTGGCCGCCTATTCTCCGAAAAACTACGAGGCTTCGAGCAAGATGTACCTGACGATTGAGAATGTTACTGTTCCCCAGCTGTTCTTGATACGAAGCAGGCTGCACAACGAGCCCGGCCGCGTTGTCCGCTATTCACAGAAGAGCTTTATTAAAAAGGTCGCCGTAGCAGAGGTGGATTTTGCCGGCGATATGGATTCGCTGGTCAATATGGTTGTTCAGGGGAATTACGAGACGTTCACGTTGAGGTTATCGGACCTGACAGCCAACAATGTCCGCCTTCAGGTAACCCCTTAGTTATCTTTTTCTGATAAATAAGGCCCTATGAATTTAGCAAACAGAATTACAATTATCAGGATTTTTTTCATCCCCTTCTTTATCACCCTGCTTATTTACGATTTCCGCATCACCGCTTTCGTCCTGTTTTGCATAATGGGAATAACGGACGGGGTTGACGGGTTTATCGCACGGGTGAGAAAAGAGAGGACGGAGCTCGGCTCGTTTCTCGACCCCATGGCCGACAAGCTTCTTTTGACCACCTCTTTTATCACGCTTTCTGTTATCAATGAACTCCCTATCTGGCTCACTATCATTGTGGTGAGCCGGGATCTTATCCTTGTTGCCGGGGCGCTCTTGACCCATATCCTTACCAGCAGTCTGGTCATCTCCCCAAGCCTGTTGGGAAAGGCGACGACCTTTTTCCAGATCGTCACCATATCGGTGGTTCTGCTGGTTCAGCTTCTGGAGGCATCGCCCTTTATTTTGAACATTTTGTTCTTCGCAACCGCTTTTTTCACGATAGCTTCCGGCATTCATTATATCTATCTGGGCTCTACGCTTGTGAATGGTGAAAAATAAATAAGAAAGGCGGCGGTTATGGATTCAGAAAAAAATAATTGCAAAAAAACGGTCATCATAACGCTCGGCATCGTTCTGCTTCTTTATTTCATATTCATCTCACGGGATATTCTCCTCCCCTTTGTTATTGCAATGACCATCGCCTATATGCTTGACCCTGTTGTGGACAGGCTTGAGAAATGGAAGATTCCGAGAGCCATCTCCATTATTCTGCTTATTTTCATTCTGGTCTCCCTTCTGGTACTTCTCTGTATCATCGTATTCCCTCTTATCAGGATGCAGGTCGACCATTTGATAGAGAACACGCCGATGTATATTGAAAGGACAAAAGAGATGGTGCTTCCCGTCCTCGACAGGCTGGCAAAAAGCCACAGCGAAAAGGCGCAGAAAATCCTGGAAGAGGGGCTGAAGCGGTTCAGCCTGCTTCCTTTGACCATTCTGACATCGGCTACATCGTTTCTCTTCGGTGCCCTCTCGAGCCTGGTTAACATCATTTTTGTTGTCATCAACCTTTTGATCATCCCCGTGGCCACGTTCTATCTGCTGAAAGATTTTGACCGCATCAAAGAGGCGGTGAAGGGCTATCTGCCCGCGTCTTCGAAAGAGACCATCACGGAAAAGATAAAAGAGATCGATACGGTTCTGGGCGCCTTCATCAGGGGCCAGTTTACTGTCAGCCTTATTCTGGCGGTTATCTACTGCATTGGGCTTTACCTCATCAACGCTCCGCTCGGCATACTTATCGGCATCATCGCGGGTCTGGCCAATATCGTGCCCTATCTGGGGCTTGTTGTCGGTCTTGCTCCGGCGCTTATCCTTGTCTTTTTGCAGTTCAGGGACATCAATCACCTCATCATGGTTCTGGCCCTTTTCGGGGCGGCACAGATGCTTGAAGGGCTCTTCATCACCCCGAGGATCGTCGGGGACAAGGTGGGGCTTCATCCCGTGGCTATCATGATAGCCATACTCATCGGCGCAAAATTTTTCGGCTTTATCGGCATTCTGCTTGCCGTTCCCGTATCGGCTGTTCTCAAGGTCTTTGTTGATACGGGCCTTGCGCAGTATAAAAATTCCGACTTTTTCAAAAGAGCGGAAAAATAATTTTTCCTGATTTAAGGGTTTGTGATATAGTATCAATATATTCAAAGGGGTGGCTATCGGTATGGAAGAAAAAAAATCTTCTACGGGATACGATATCCAGTCGGTTGTGAGGGCGCTGAACGTGCTCGAGCTTATGGCCGCCGAAGAGTCCCCTATCGGACTGAAAGAGATAACAAAAAAAGCGGGCCTGTCCAAGCCGACGGTGTTCAGGATACTGAGCACCCTGAAAAAGATGGACTACATCGAACAGGACCCGGCCACCGGGCATTATACGCTGGGGCTGAGGGTCTTTGAGATCGGCAGCGCTTTTATCAACAGGATGAGCCTCAGGTCGTTTGCCATGCCGCTCATCCAGGAGCTTGTCGACAAATGCAATGAGACCGTCCATCTGGCCATACTGGACAAGAAGGAGATCGTCTATATCGACAAGATAGACGGGACGCAGACCATCAGGATGATGTCTGCTGTCGGGAAAAGAGGCCCTCTCCACTGCACCTCGGTCGGGAAGATCATCATGGCCTACAAGCCGATGCAAGAGGTGGACGAGATCCTCGGCGACAGCAAGCTTGTTAAGCTGACAAAGAACTCTATCACCGACAAAGAAGAGCTGAAGAAAGAGCTGGCCCAGATAAAAGAAAAGGGCTATGCCGTCGACAACGAAGAGCTGGAGATCGGCCTCAAATGTCTCGGGGTGCCGATATTCGATTATCACAGAGACGTGGTGGGAGGGCTCAGCGTCTCGGGGCCGACCACCAGGTTCACGACCGCAAGGCTCAAGAACAAGCTGATACCCCTTGTGGTGGAAACCGCTGAAAAAATATCACACAGGATGGGCTACAAAACAAACTAAAGGGAGGAGTCATGGGAAAAAAGATCAAACTCACGATCGGCGGACAGGAATTTCAGGGAGAACTGAACGACAGTAAAACAGCTCAGGCTGTATGGGACAAGCTTCCGATAGAAGCGCGGGGAAACCCCTGGGGAAGCGAGATATATTTCTCGATACCGATTCAGGCAAGCCCGGAAAACCCCAAAGACGTGGTGGAGCGGGGAGACCTCGCCTACTGGCCTCCGGGAAGCGCCTTCTGCATCTTCTGGGGACCGACGCCGGCCAGCTCCGGGGATGAGTGCCGCCCGGCCAGCCCGGTCAATGTTTTCGGCAGGATAACAAGCGACCTTGCACCGCTCGACAATCTTTCCTCGACAAACGTTCTCGTGGAAAAAGACGAGTAAAGCATAAAGGCCCTCGGGACAAAAACTCCCGGGGGCTTTCTTCTCTTCAGACAAAGGAAAAAGCTTATGCGAGAGAAAAAGATCGTAGCCCTTTTCGGGAGCCCCAGAAAAAACGCCAACAGCACGGCCCTGGCCGACCATATCATAGCCGGAGCCGAATCAGGCGGAGCGAAGACCGAGAGCTTCACCATCTCCGATATGGATATCCGGCCCTGCACCGGCTGTGATGCCTGCAAAGAGGACGCATCGCAAAACTGCATTATCAACGACGACATGCAGAGCCTTTACCCGAAAATCAAAGAGGCCGATGCCCTCATCATCGCCAGCCCTGTTTACTGGTTCAGCGTTTCCGCACAGACAAAGCTCGTTATTGACCGGTGCTACGCCCTGCTCGGCGAGAAGGAAAACAAGCTTAAAGGAAAACGCATCGCCATTGCGCTTACCTACGCCGACGAAGACCCCGTCTCATCCGGCGCCATCAACGCCATCAGGATGTTCCAGGACATGTTCAACTTTGTGGGAGCCGACATCGCCGGCATGGTCTACGGAAGCGCCCTGAACCCCGGCGAAATCGAAGAGAACAAAAGCCTCATTGAAAAGGCCTACAAACTCGGGAAACATCTGTAAAAAAAGAAGTTCTTTTACCTTTTTTGCTTGTCCAAGAAAGGTAATGAAAAAAGGACACCCCGATTGCTTTTTTATACGGCATTTTTCCGCATTCGTTCGGCGAGGAAGGCAACTCGGACTACGTCCTCAAACAGCCTACCTCTTTATCCTCACTCATTTAAAAAATACCTAAAAAGCAGAAAGGGGAGAAAAAGGCATTTAATGCCCCTAAAAATTAGAATGGGGGAAATTTTAAAACCGGCAATTAATATTCAGGGAAAAAGTTCGCCAGGTTTCTCCCTCCCCAAAAAACATCACACAGCAAGCGGCCGTTGGTTATCTTGATCGGGTTCGTCAGCTCAACCTCTTTCAGCAGTATCAGCCCCTCCAGTTTCTTCCTCGCCTCTTCATAACCCGGTTCGCTGATTCTCGGCGCAAAATACCCGTTGGCCTCTACAATATCACCCTCATGGGCCTGCCACTCCCACAAAGGCGAAACGATAAACTTATCTCCGCTTATCACTTCCTTTACAGTAAATTTCATTGCAAGCCTTTCTCCTGTTGCATTCCATGGATTCTTCACACCGGAAAGACAATAAGCTTGTTGAACAATGTGCAACAAAAGAAGAGTTTAGTCAATCCCCCGTTCAGGCTGGTTTGTTGGTTTTTTTAGGTTGGTTTGTTGATTTTTTTAGGCTAATTTTAGCGAACAAAAAATAAAACCTGCGAGGTTTATTGTTGAAAAAGGCATCTTAAATTCCCCATTCTGATTTTTAGGTATTTAGCTTGTGTGAGCGAGAAAGCGAAGAGCACTGTCTGAGTGAAACGAGTTGCGCTCGAAGCCGAGCGAACGCTGTTAAATACCGTTAAGAAAATCAGTCGGGGTGCTTTTTTTTGTTACTTTTTTTGGACGAGCAAGAAAGGTAAAAAAATTCTCTTTCCGGTCTTAATCCTGTGCTACAATTCCAAAAAAAGGAGGTGATAGAAATGCCGGAAAACCCGTTAAATGTTTATAAAGATCTTGACCCTGAGCTTCTCAAGGTAGTCAACGACACAACCAAATTCGCCCTGTCCGACGGAGCATTATCGAAAAAGGTGAAGCTCCTTATGGCCATGGCTCTGGATGCCTCTGTCGGGGCTGTCGAGGGCGTAAAGGCCCTGACCGCGCTGGCAATGAAGGAGGGCGCCACAAAGGAGGAGATAGGCGAAACGCTGAGAGTGGCCCAGTATATCAGCGGTGTGGGAAGCGTTTACACAGCCGCCCACGCTCTCAAAGAACAGTTTTAGATATTTTCGGCGACATAGACGCCTTTAGTCTTCTTCACATTAACATTAATGCTTTTTTATTAGGGTTAAATCCCCTTTCTGCTTTTTAGGTATTTTTCAAATGAGTGAGGATGAAGAGGTAGGCTGTCTGAGCAAAGCGAGTTGCCTTCCTCGCCGAACGAGTGCAGAAAAATGCCGTATAAAAAAGCAGTGGGGCGTCCTTTTTTCTTCCCTTTTTTAGACGAGTAAAAAAGGGATAAAAGAATCTTGTTTGGACAAGCAAACAAGGTAGGGAAACCAATCATTGAAAAAAAATAAGTTTTGTGTTATCTTATATAGGTATTATATTTCATCATGAAACATTTAAAAAAGGTACCTCTTATGCCACATTGTTCAAAGCTGAAATTGATGGGTTTTTCCGAGGACCCGAAAGGGAAGCTTTATGAGGCCTTCAAGGTCAAGGGGTCTTATATAGCGATATCGAAAAGGGTGTGGAACCCGAATACGGACATCTACGAAACACCGGAAGCGGTTGTTCTCAAGCTGGAGGTCTCCGGGGTCAAGGCTGAAGACATCAATATCGTCTCCCATGAGAACCGGCTGACCATAAGAGGGAACAGAAGAGACACCTCTCCGAGCAATAAGGAGCGATACCACCAGATGCAGATAGACTACGGGGAATTTGAAAAGGCGTTCATCTTTCCCTATCCGGTAAACCCCGATAAGATAAAGGCGGTTTTCAGCGACGGCTTTCTGGAGGTTACCATACCCAAGATCAGGAAAAGGGTAAAAGAAGAGATCATCATTAAAATCGAATCGTAAAAAAACGGGGAGACCTGATTAATGAGTCCTGACGACATAAAAGACGTTTCACAGATAAAAATACCGGAAATCCTTCCTATTCTGCCGCTTCGGGATACGGTTGTCTATCCGTATATCGCTGTTCCGCTCCAGTTGAGCAGAGGAAAGAGCATCAAGCTTGTCGACGACGCCATGCTGGGGAACAAAATCATCGGGCTTTTCTCCCAGAAGGACGGCAAAATAGACGACCCTGACTATGATGATATCTACCGCTTCGGCACCGCCGCCCAGATCGTGAAGAAACTGAAGATGCCGGACGACACCGTCCAGATATTCGTTCAGGGCCTCGAGAGGGTCAGGGTGAAAGAATTTATGGCAAAAGAGCCCTATTTCAAGGCAAAGATCGTTGAGATAAAGCATGAAGAGCCTATCGACATTGTCGTTGAGGCGCTCATGAAGAATGTTATCGCCCAGTTCGAAAAGATGATCTCCATCACTCCTCATCTCCCGAAAGACCTCGGCGTGATGACAATCAACATAGAAGACCCCGGCAAGCTGGCCGACCTTATTTCGGCGAACCTGAGCATTAAGCTGGAAGAGCATCAGGAGATACTGGAAATCATCAGCCCGAAAGAGCGCTTAAAAAGGCTGTCCGCTATCCTGACGCGCGAGCTGGAAATCATGGAGCTCGGCAGCAAGATACAGACCGAGGTCAAGACCGGCATGGATAAGACGCACAGGGAATATTTTCTGAGACAGCAGTTAAAGGCCATCCAGAGAGAGCTTGGCGAAGAGGACGAAAAGACCATTGAGTCGAAGGAGCTGAAGTACAAGATAAAGCAGGCCAGGATGCCGAAAGACATCGAAGAGATAGCAAAAAAAGAGGTCGAACGCCTCGCTGTCATGCCCCCGTCGGCCTCCGAATACACGGTCGCCAGGACATATATCGACTGGCTGGTCACGCTCCCCTGGTCGAAAAGCACGAAGGACAACCTCGACATCGACGAGGCGTCGAAGATACTCGACCGCGACCACTACGACCTGGAAAAGGTGAAAGAGAGGATACTCGAATTTCTGGCTGTCCATAAACTGAAAAAGGATATGAAGGCCCCGATACTCTGTTTCGTGGGCCCGCCTGGCGTGGGCAAGACCTCTCTTGGAAAATCGATAGCGCGTGCCGTGGACCGGAAATTTATCCGCATATCGCTCGGCGGCGTAAGGGACGAAGCCGAGATAAGGGGGCACAGGAGAACATATGTGGGCGCGCTCCCCGGAAAGATCATCCAGGGGCTCAAGACCGCCGGCTCGAACAATCCCCTCTTCATGATAGACGAGATCGATAAGCTGGGAGCCGACTTCAGGGGCGACCCGTCTTCGGCCATGCTCGAGGTTCTCGACCCCGAACAGAACAACACCTTTCAGGACCATTACCTCGATGTTCCCTTTGACCTCTCGCGGGTCATATTCATTGCCACGGCAAATATGCTCGACTCCATACCGCCGGCCCTTCTCGACAGGATGGAGGTTCTCGACCTTCCGGGCTATACAGAGGAAGAGAAGCTGAAGATAGCCAAGCGCTACCTCATACCGAGGCAGATAAAGGAGAACGGCCTAAAGAGGAACCGGATAACGTTCGAGAATCCGGCCGTTGCAAAGATCATCTCCGAATACACGCGTGAGGCGGGCTTAAGAAACCTGGAGCGGGAGATCGGGACCATATGCCGGAAGGTGGCCAAGGATGTTGCCAAAGGCAAGACAAAGAAAATAACCATCACGCCGAACAGGATCCCCACGTATCTCGGGTCATGGAAATTCCACTCCGAGGTCGCCGAGAGAAAAGACGAGGTCGGCATTGCGACCGGCCTGGCATGGACGCCGATGGGGGGCGAGATACTTTTTATCGAGGCCACGAAGATGAAAGGGAAAAGGGAGCTGGCCATGACAGGACAGCTCGGAGACGTGATGAAGGAATCGGCGCACGCGGCCATGTCCTATATCCGCTCAAAGGCCAAACTGCTGAAAATAGAGGAAGATTTTTTTGACAAATACGATTTCCATATCCACGTCCCGGCAGGGGCCATCCCCAAAGACGGCCCGTCAGCGGGAATCACCATCACCACGGCTCTGGTCTCCCTCTTAACGGGAAGACCGGTCAGGCACGACCTGGCCATGACAGGCGAGATAACGCTTCGGGGAAAAATTCTGCCCATAGGCGGGGTCAAGGAAAAGGTCCTGGCGGCAAGGAGGGCGGGGATAACTGAAATCATCCTCCCCAAAAAGAACAAAAAAGACCTGGAAGAAATCCCGAAAAATGTCCTGAAAAACCTGAAATTCAGGTTCATCGAGAACATGGACTCCGTTATCAAGATTGCGCTTGTGGACGGGATAGACGAGAAGAACAGCAAGACGGGAAAGAAAAGATAGCCTATCCTTTAAGAAGCTCCTTTGCCTTGTCAACGGCAACAGTGGCGTCCTCAGCATAGGCATCGGCGCCGATCTCTTCGGCCCAGTTCTCTGTAACGGGCGCGCCCCCGACCATTACTTTTACTTTATCCCTGATGCCCGCTTTTGTTATCTCTTCAATGGTCACGCGCTGGTTGGCCATGGTGGTCGTGAGAAGGGCGGAAAGCCCAACGATAATATCCCCCTCTTCTTTGCCGACCGCCTCGATAAACTTTGCAGGCGCCACATTAACGCCGAGATTCGTGACCTTGAAACCGGAATTTTCCATCATCATCGCGACAATGGTCTGCCCGATGTCGTGCATGTCTCCGAGAACCGTCCCGATAATGAATGTGCCGAGCGGTTTGACGTTCTTTTGTTTTAATATCGGCCTGATAAGGTTCAGGCCGGCATGCATGGCCCTGGCCGCCATCAGCACCTCCGGTATGAACGCCTCCTGCTTCTTGAACCGCTCCCCTATAACATGAAAGCCGGGCATGAGACCCTTATCAAGAATATCCCGGACATCGACACCTCCGTCAATGCCCTCTTTTGTCATTTTCTCTGCAAGAGCCGCATCCCCTTTTTCAACGGCTTCGGATAGAAGTTGAAAGTCCATCGGTTTTCCTTTTCGTTTTTAATGAAATATCATGATGCCTGATAACGATTTTCTGGGAATCAGCATACATTCTTCGGTCAGGGTCATCCCTGTTTCCTTTCCAGAGAAGAGGCCAAAAATATCCCTCTGCCTTTCAAGGGGAAAATTCTTTAACCCCGGAACCAGCGTAAAATCAACTACCTCATCGACAAAGGTCTTTTTAAAACCTTTGATAACCTCCTGAAGGGCGACCCAGCACGCCCCGTCGAGAAGCGTTCCCTCAAGACAGAGTCCCTTCTCTAAAAAACCGGTTATGCAGGCCTCGAGACCGGGTCCCAGGCTCGCCAGAAAAAAGAGCCCTCTTCGGCCCTTTCGAACTTTCTCAAGCAGAACCGCATCGCCGAGCCTTATCCCGTTATCGAAGCTCACTGTCTCGCCTCCGTTTGAATCAACGGAAGATACTGTGTAGTAGATTTCGGGGCGCATCAGCCTCTCTGCGATAGAGAGGATATCCTGGAAATCGGGGATATCCGGCGGCGGTGTGCCGCGTCTGTATCCGAAGTAGCGGAGCACCCTCGTCTCATCAATGGTTATGTCTATGTTTCTTAATGTTTCTATCACAGCTCTATATTGTTCTGGAACTTTGCGGCCTTTACTGTGTTGAACATGAGCATAGTTATGGTCATGGGGCCGACCCCGCCGGGCACGGGTGTGATGGCCCCGGCAATCTCTTTGACGTTGTCAAAGTCGACATCCCCGACCAGCCTGTATCCCCTTTCAGAAGAAGGGTCATCGACACGGTTGACACCGACATCGATAACCACGACCCCTTCGCTGACCATATCGGCGGTAACCGCATTCGGCCGCCCCATGGCCGCAATGAGGATGTCGGCCTGCTTCGTGTACTGCTCGATATTCTGTGTCCTGGAATGGCAGACGGTCACGGTCGCATCCGCGCCCTCTTTTTTCTGCACAAGGATAGCGGCCAGCGGTTTTCCCACGATATTGCTCCTCCCCACGATGACCACGTGCTTCCCCTTGGGGTTGTAGCCGCTTCTGATAAGCATCTGCTGGACGCCGTAAGGGGTGCAGGGGAGAAAGACCGGGTCGCCGTTGAGCATCTTCCCGACATTCACGGGGTGAAAGCCGTCTACATCCTTTGAGGGAACGATGCTGTTCAGGACATCGATCTCGCTTATCTGATCGGGCAGGGGGAGCTGGACAAGGATCCCGCTTATCTTCTTATCCCCGTTCAGGGTGTCGAGCAGGTCTAAAAGCTCGTTCTCTTTTGTCTCTTTGGGGAGCCTGTGTTCCTCGGAGTAGATACCGAGCTCTTTGCATGCCTTTATCTTCATCCGCACGTAGACCTCCGAGGCGGCGTCTTCTCCAACCAGAACCGTTGCCAGCCCCGGCGTGACGCCGTGGAGCGACTTTATTTTTGCGACTTCCTCTGCTATTTCACCTCTGATTTCATCGGCAATCTTTTTTCCGTCGATGATCTTTGCTGACATGTCCTCCCCTCCTTCTTATAAATCGAGCTTGCCGTCCCTCTGGGCCTGTATGTAGTTCATGCAGTATTCATCCCTGCCAACGAGGGCCTCGGCCGAAACGAGACCGGCCATCAGCCTTTTGTCCAGAGGGTCGAGAATCGCCGCATCAAGACCCTTTGTGACGGCCATGACCAGAAATGTCCGGTTGAGCAGTTTTCTTTCCGGAAGACCGTAGGAGACGTTGCTCAGGCCGCATACAATCTGGATTCCGTCCAGTGCCTCTTTGATCTTCGAGATGGCATTCAGGGCCGTGATACCATTCTTATTATCCACGCTTACGGGAAAAATGCAAGGGTCTATGAAGATATCGTTCTTATCGACCCCTTCTTTTGTGAGCTTCTCTACAAGCGATGAGGCTATCCTGACCCTGTCCTCATCGGTCTTCGGCATTCCCGAATCGTCGATGCAGAGCCCTATGACTTTTGCGCCAAAATTCTTGATAATGGGAACGGTCGTTTCGAACCGCTCTTTTTCGTCTGTAACGGAATTGACGATGGCCCTTTCCTTTCCCTGATAGGCCTTGAGCCCCTGTTCCAATGCTTCGGGGAGCGAGGTATCGATGGAGAGCGGAAGGCCGGTAACCTTCTGCACCTCTTCGACCAGCCATCTCATGCACTCGGCCTCTTTGCCGACAACGCCGCCATTCACGTCGATATAGTTCGCCCCGGCCTCTGCCTGGTCTTTTGCGATTTTCTGGATAAAGGCCGTATCCCTTTTTTCAACAGCCTCGGCTATCGATTTTCTTGTGCAGTTGATCAGCTCTCCGATAATAATCATGATGTCTCCCCTCGTCTAGAACCGGTTTTTTGAAAAATCGAGCGACTCGATAAAAACATCCGGGTAGTCCATTCTCCCGAAAAATTCGACGTGCCTGACTTTTTTTGCCAGCGTTTCGGCCTCTTTTCTTGTTTTTTCCGAAAGCAGAAAGAGCCGCGCGCCGGTGCCAGCACCGTTTTCCAAAAACCGTATCTTTTTCAAAGCTGTATCGGGAAAAAGCCCGATATCCAGCCCGCTTTTGGGATTAATATAATTTCCGAAGGCCCCTGTGATATAGATGTGCGACAGGTCGCTGATGCCGGCCCCGAACTCCTTTAACAGAAGCCTGATGCCGGCGGATATGGCCCCCTTGGCCAGCTGGATTTCCCTGATATCTTTTTGAAACAGGGTTACTGGTCTTTTATAATAGGACTCCTCCCTGTTTGTCAATTGAAAAGCGAGCCCCTCTTTTTCTGTGATGAGCCTCTTTTTGATGAAGGGGGGGATGCCCTTTGTAACGGCGTCTTTCCGGAGCAGGTTCCCTTTTTTTGTGATGATGCCCATTTTCAGGAGCGAGGCAATCGCATCGATGATGCCCGAACCGCATATGCCCCGCGGGGAGGTATCCCCTATGACATGGAACCTGACACCTTTTTTACTGATATCATACCTGTCAACGGCTCCCGGCTCTGCCCTCATACCGAAAACGATGCTTCCCCCTTCGAAAGCGGGGCCGGCGGCATTGGAACCGCAGAGTATCTTCTTTTTGTTCCCGACAATGTTCTCGCTGTTTGTCCCGATGTCGATGATGAGGGATGGTTCGTCCTGTTTGTGAATGCCCGAAGCGAGAATCGAGGCAAGGGCATCGGAACCGACAAAGCCGCCGATATTGGGAAGGAAGTATCCCTTTGCGCCTTTTGCCGGCTTTATGCCCAGATCTCTTAAGTAAAACTCAACCCCTTCTTTAACAGCAGGCTGGTAGGGGGCTGAGCCGAGCCCTGACGGGTCGATACCGAGGAAGAGGTGGTGCATGACCGTGTTCCCGGCAAACGAGGCGGCATGGATGTTTTCCTGCTTGACGCCGGTGCCCCTCAGCAGTTTTTGGATGGCGTCTTTTACGTCTTTCCTGACGGCGTTTGTGAGCTGCTTCAGCCTTTTTGAATCAGATGCGAAGCTGATGCGCGAAATGATATCGGCGCCAAAGGCCCTCTGGCTGTTCGCGATTGATACGGCTTTGAGCACAGAGCCGTCGTCGAGATTGACAAGATAGCCTGCCAGGGAGGTTGTGCCGACATCAAAAGCGAGGCCGAAGTTCTTTCCTTTTTTGAGAAGGGGTTTTTCAGGGGCTTTCTCAAGGATAATTGGCGGCAGGATACCCTTTTCCCGGGGGATTCGGACGATCGTGTCTTTTGTTACGATATGGCGGCAGGCGAGCCTGATGTTGTTCTTTTTTTCGCTTTCAGTGAGGAGTTTTTTTTCGACGCTGTCGATGTTTCGGGCGCCTTTGATTATCTTTATTTTACACTTGCCGCACCAGCCCGCCCCGCCGCAGTCGGCGGAAAGGGGGAGGCCGAGCTTTACGGAGGCGTCATAGACGGTCTTTCCGCAGGGGACGGCGGCCTTTTTCCTTGTGGGCAAAAACTCAACGGTTGCTTTCCTTTTCATAGTCCCTGACACTCTTTACGATTGCTTTAAGATGTTCCGGCGTGGTGCCGCAGCAGCCCCCGATGATGTTGACACCGAGCTTGACGAGCTCGATGGTCTTCTTTGCCATGTCTTCGGGCTTTTCTTTGTAGACCACGGTTTCGCCCTCCATAACGGGCATACCCGCATTGGGCTGGGCGATGAGGTAGACATTTTTGTCAACGCGCCGCATTTCGGCCATGAGCTGGATCATTTCGTCGATGCCTGTGCCGCAGTTTGAGCCGATGACATTGGCGCCGTTCTTTTTAAGCTCTGAAATGGCCTGTTCGGGCGTGACGCCCATCATTGTCCTGAAGCCGCTTTCGGTCCTGTCGAACGTCATGGTGGAGATGATGGGGAGACCGCATACTTTTTTTGCGGCTTCGATCGCGGCCTTTGTCTCGCTGAGGTCATACATGGTCTCGATGCAGATGATATCCGCACCCCCTTCGGCACCGGCCTCTATCTGCTCGGAAAAAACATCGACCATTTCGGCGTAGGCCACCTCCCCGAGCGGCTGGATGAATTTTCCCGTTGGCCCGACCGAAAGGGAGACAAAACCGCCTTCCGGCGCGGCCTCTCTGGCGAGCTTTGCGCCTTCACGGTTGAACTCCTTCACCCTTGCTTCGAAGCCGAAGTCGGAGAGCTTGAAGCGGCTTCCGCCGAAAGTGTTGGCTGCAGCAAGATTGCTGCCGGCGGCAAAGTATTTTTCGTGGATTCCTCTGATAATATCCGGATGGGAAACATTCCACTCTTCAGGGCATATTCCTGTCTGCATGCCGGAGGCAAGGAGCATGGTACCCATGGCTCCGTCGCTGATGAGTGTCTCCTTTTCCAGTCTCTCAAGAAAATTGAGGCTCATTGTCTCCTCTCCCTGTTTCGAAGTTAACGGATTGGCTGATTATGGCTCCGTTGCTAATCAGTATTCCTTTATCCGGTCCTTTAAGAAAATTGGGGGTCATTGTCCCCTCTTCCAGTTTCGAAGTTAACGGATTGGCTGATTTTTGTCAAGCGTTTTTTGCCTTACAGGTAAATCACGGCTGTCAGGCGGCCTTGAACCATCTTGACCCCGGCCTGATCAAAAAATAATAAAGGTTATAAATTCTCTACATCCCTTAATGATAAAGGGCAGGTTCGCGTAAACAAGCTGTGTCCCCGATATGATCAGCACGAAACCGAAAATCTTTCTCAGAATATGGCCTTTGATCTGTTTGACGCGAGACGCCCCGATGATTGCGAAGAGTATACCGCTGCTGATCAGTATCAAAAGGGACAAAAGATGAACATAGCCGAGAGAGTAAAGCGGAAGGTTCTCATTCCCCCACCCGTAATAGATATAGCAGATTGTGGCCGCTGTGGTGTTAAAAGCAATCATGGTGCAGGATATACCGGCGGTCTTGTCCATGGGATATCTCAAAAGCAGAACCATCAGGGGAACCGCTATCGCCCCTCCCCCGATCCCCATATAGGAGCCGATGAATCCGACAAAAAGCCCTGACAGCATCACATAATACCACTTCTTTATCGGCTCATCCGAGGACGAGTTCAGTTTAATATCTTTTATCATAAGAACGGCCACGGCAAGCTGAAGAAATCCAAAAAAGGCCTTTAATGTTTCTCCTGGGCTATAGCAGGCCAGCGAGGAACCAACCAGAGACCCGAACAGCCCTCCGACAATCAGCGGGAAAACCACTTCCAACCAGATATTACCGTGACGGAAATGAACAACCGAACCGGCAATAGACATGATCATCATACTCGCCACCGTGGTGCCGAAGGTAAGATGCACCGCAACCAGCGGCGAAAAATCGGTGTGGGAAAAAACCGTCCAGATGAGGGGATTGGTAATAATCCCTCCACCCCCTCCAAAAAGGCCAGAAAAAAACCCGGTGAGAATCCCGATAAAAAAGAGTGCTACCCCGCTCAATAAAGATAACATAGACTTCTTTCACAGTGCATAGTAGAAAGTGTAATTCAGACCCAAAAAAACGCCTCTTTAGAGGGAAAGCTTGTTTATCAGTTCCCTGACAGCTGCTTCTGATTTTCTGAAAGCATCTTTTTCTTCCGCATTGAGTTTAATCTCGATAATTTCCTCAACACCTTCTCTTCCGAGCTTTACAGGAACTCCCATATAGAGACCCTTTACGCCGTATTCGCCTTCCAGATAGGCAGCGCAGGGAAGTATTTTCTTCTTGTCCTTCAGGATGGCCTCTGTCATCTCTGCAAGCGCGGCTCCCGGTGCATAGAAGGCGCTCCCCTTCATCAGACCGACGATCTCTCCTCCTCCCCCGGCGGTTCTCTTGATAATCTCGTCGAGCCTCTTTTTGGGGATAAGCTCGGGAATCGGAATCCCGGCAACAGTGGAGTAGCGCGCCAGGGGAACCATGCTGTCCCCGTGGCCGCCCAGAACAGAGGCGTGAATGTTTTCCACGGAAACATTCAGCTCCATGGCAATAAAGGTCCGAAAGCGTGCCGTGTCGAGGACACCGGCCATGCCGACAACCCTGTTCTTCGGGAAACCGCTCAGTTTAAAAGTCAGCTGCACCATGGCATCCAGGGGATTGGTCGCCACAATAAGAATCGCCTGAGGAGAATTCTTCACCACATTCTTCGTGACATCGCTGATGATCTCTGCATTCTTGAAAAGAAGGTCATCGCGGCTCATCCCCGGCTTCCTGGCCAGGCCTGCGGTGATCACGACGATATCCGAGTCTGCCGTGTCCTTATAGTTATTGGTTCCCGTCACTTGCGAGTCATAACCCTCAATAGGCCCTCTCTGGAGCATATCAAGCCCCTTGCCCTGGGGAACCCCCTCCAGAATATCGATTATCACCACATCCCCAAGCTCTTTCTCAGCAATATACTGCGCTGCGGTGGCCCCGACATTTCCCGCTCCGACAACCGTTATTTTTGTTCTCATGCTTCTCTCCTCTAAAATTAATAAAAGGGTTAGATATCTTCCCCTATAAGATGAGAGGTGTCGTTCAAGAGTGTTACCCTAGAAGAACCGTTTAAAAAGACAACCCTGCTGACCGAGGTGTTGCCAAATTGAAATTTCCAGAAGTTCTCAATATCCAGTCCGAGCACATGAGAGAGAAGAAAACTGTTCACCACTCCATGGGCTACAAGAATAACCTTCCCGTCCTCATGATTTTTTACAATCTCCTCCAGAACCGGAACAGAACGCCGGAGGCATTGGGCCATGGACTCAGCATCCCTGACAGAGGATCCGCAATCATTCTTTGACCAGAACTCCAGAAAGGAGTGATAACCGTTCATGACCTCGCTGAAGGGCTTTCCCTCCCACTCGCCGAAGCAGAGCTCTCTCAGACCCTCCCTGAAATGAACGGGAAGGCCTTTTTTCTCTGCAATGATCTCCGCGGTCTGTGCTGCCCTCTTCAAATCGCTTGCATAGATGGCATCCACCGGTGTGGACGCAAACCTCTCCGCAAGCATCTCTGCCTGTTTGATACCAAGCTCGCTCAGAGACGGGTTTTCGCTTCCCTGGATAAGCTTCCTGATATTCCAGGTTGTCTCTCCGTGCCGGATCAAAAAGAGCTCTGTCATGAACCATTCCCTCTGCAAATCAGTGGAAGAGCCATCTCACCTGACACTCTTCCCCCTTGCTCATCGTGAGAACACCCACGGGGATTCTCATAAGGCCGTTGGCATGCGGCAAAGAAAGAATATGCGCCGAGCCGTGGTACTTGACCGGCTCGCATTTCACGGTTCTGTTCTCGAAAAAGAGCCTGACAGGGACAAACTGCTCCCTTTCCCCCCTTTTCCGCTTGTAATCCTTTGCCAGAACAGAAGAGAAAAAGAGTTCGCTATCAACCTCTCTTCCCGACATCCTGTAGATGGCCGGCCGGACAAAAAGCTCAAAAGCAACCAAGGTGGAAACCGGGTTTCCCGGCATGCCGAAGACAGCCGTTCTGCCCGAGAGGCCGAAGATGAGCGGCTTGCCCGGCTTCATACGGACATTGTGAAAGACAATGTCGACCCCGAGCTCTCTGAGAATCTTCGGAACAAAATCAAAGTCACCGACAGAAACACCTCCGGAAATAAGGAACATATCGTAATCGAGTCCTTTTTTCATCATTTCCTTCAATTCCTCTTCCCTGTCCGAGGCAATGCCCAGATAGTTGGGAACAGCCCCTGCTGTAAGGGTCTGCGAGGAGAGGGAATAGCTGTTGCTGTTCCGTATCTTTCCGAACAGCGGGAACTCTGTCGGCTCGACCAGTTCGGTTCCCGTGGCCAGGACAGCGGCCTTTACCCTGCGAAAGACCCTGACCATTTTCCTGCCTACCGTGGCCAGGGAAGCGATCTCTCCCGGGCTGAGATACGTCCCCTTTCTCAGAACAGGGTCGCCAGCTTTCACATCCTCACCCTTCTGAATGATGTTCTTTCCCTTTCTGGAATCTGTCAGTATCTTTACCCTGTCTTTACCTGTTTCTTCCGTCTTTTCCACCATCACCACGCTGTCGGCCCCTTTCGGAACAGGAGCGCCGGTCATGATCTTGGAAACTGCGCCTGATATCACCTCTTTCTGAGGCGTATGGCCTGCGGGAATGACCTCGATAATCTCGAACTCACCAGGGCACTCTTCTGCAATCACGGCGTAGCCGTCCATGGCCGACTTGTCAAAGGGAGAAATATCGATATCCGAACAAATATCCTCGGCCAGCACACGGCCCGTGGCCTCCATCAGATCGACCTCTTCTGTCTCCCCTGTAGGAGATATTTTTTCCATAACTTTTTTTATGGCCTCGTCTACAGAAATCATCATCTGCCTCCTCCTTTTCAGGCTAAGAATTATATATATTAACATAAAAGCCCAAAAGAGATAACCACTTTTTAACTTTTTATTGGATTTTGTTCCCTCGGATTCGATATAATAAAAGAGGATGTTTTCAGCACTTTTCAATATCCGGGGAAGGGTCATCATGAAAAGTCTCGACATTGTTTTCGGGAGAAAGAGTTGCAGGAATTTCTCAGGGGAACCGCTGAGAAAAAGAGATATGGATATTCTCCTGGAAGCCCTAAGAAGGGCCCCTTCAGCCGGCAATGCCCAGCCCTGGTTCTTTTATGCCATAAAAAACAAATCGCTGAAAAAGGGGCTGGCCGAGGCCGCCTACGGACAAAACTTTTTTGCCAAGGCTCCTGTTGTTTTTGTGATATGCACCATTCCGCGCATCTCCTCCAGCGCCTACGGTAAGAGGGGGGGAAACCTCAACTGCATCCAGGATACGGCCGCTGCAGCGGAAAACCTGTTGATTACGGCCACGGCTCTCGGTTACGGAAGCTGCTGGGTGGGCCCCGGCTCTGTTCCCCCTGGCGAGCCGATGAGACGGGAAATCCCTAAAATATCAGCCATTATTGACTAATACTACTCTTTAAGAAAATGGATGTTCTCGACAGCGGTCTTGATTTGACCGCCGAAGACCTGAAAAAGAAGAAAGACTGGGAAGAGGTCTTTCAGAACAAGAATCCGCTTGTTCTCGATATCGGCTGCGGCAAGGGGCATTTCCTCGCGGACATGGCCTCTCAAAACCCGGACAAGAACTTCCTTGCCATAGAGATCTATAAAAAAGGGATACGCAATACAAAAAAAAAGATACAGCGTCTTCAGCTCACCAATGTCCGCATTATTTCGCTGGAGGCCCGCTTTATTCTCTTAAGCTTTTTTCATCCCGGCGAGATCAGCGAGATCCATATCAACTTTCCCGACCCCTGGCCCAAGAAGAGACACTGGAAGCGAAGAATAATCAATCCATCTTTTATCAATATCTTACACCCTCTCCTTGGAAAAGAGGGGCGAGTTCATATCGCAACCGATTTTAAGGGGTATGTCCCTGTCATCCTGAAATGCTTTAAGGAACATCCGGGCTTTTTGAACCTTTATGATCCGAACGGCAGGGGATTTGTTCACGAACTCGAGGACAGGACAGAGAGTCTTTATGAAAGGAAGTTCCGTGAAAAGAACCTGACGATTTACTATTTCACCTTCATAAAAAGGGAAACAGGGGAAAGGACAGATGATTGAGTCCTATCAGTTCGGTGAAATCATCATTGACGGCAGGAGATACACCTCTGATATTATCATCTATCCTGAAAGAATCGATGCCTCCTGGTGGAGAAAGGAAGGGCATGCCCTGAACATTGAGGACATTTCTACTATCATAGATGTTTTACCCGACACCCTGATTGCGGAACAGGTATGTCTGGAAAGGTGAAGGTTCTGCCCGAAACCGTTGGCTTTATTAAATCAAAAGGATTGGCTCATGACGCTTTTTAAAGGAAATGAAGCATTCATTCACGCAAGCAAAATCTCCATCCCCCGTCTTACCGGCTCAGATGGAGAAAAAGAAGCCGCAGACTATATCAAAGAAAAATTAAAAGAAACAGGGTGGGGGATAAAAGAGGAGGAGTTTTTTATCCCGTTAACCCCTTTTCCGCTTTTTAAGCTTTTACTCGGCATTATTCTTTTATTTATTGCCTTTTCAAGGCTTTATATCTCCTCTTCCCCCCTTTTTTTTGGTCTTCTTATTATCTTTTCTGCTATTTTTTTAATCTTTTCTCTCAAAATATGGCTTTTGATACTCCATTCAGACTTCTATCATCAAAAAAAGAGAGGGATTAAAAGCAAAAATATCGTGGCCTCTTTGAATGATGAAAAAGATTTCCGGAAAGGAAAACTTTTTCTCGTTGCCCATTATGATTCCAAGAGCCAGAATCTTTCACTCCCGCTTAGGTCGATAACCAGTGTCCTTCTTATCATCTTTCTTTTGTCAACAGGTTTTCTCTTTTTTCTTTACTTTCTAAACCCCGGAACCGTTATTTTTGGCAGAATTAGAATCCTTTCTCTCTTTAATGTCCTGACAGTTCTTAATGTTATTCTGCTCCTGCTCCTTCTTTCTGACCGTATAGAAAACAGATCCGCCGGTGCGCTTGATAACGCCTCCGGAGTGGGGGTTCTCCTTGAACTGGCGGGGATTCTTATAAAAAATCCTTTAAGAGGTTTTTCAACAACCCTTCTCTTTACCGGTGCAGAGGAACTGGGGCTTATCGGCGCTTCGTCTTTTTTGCACAGACATCAAAAAGAGCTGAGCAAGGAAGATATCTTTCTTAACATCGATTCCGCTTCGGATAAAAACGTTATGGTCTCTATGGATCAGAAAAAAGAAAAAGAGCTCTTTTTCTTAATAAGAGAAGCTGCAAAGGAAAGCGGCATAAAAATCCGTTCTTTTCCCTTCCTTCCCGGATTCCTGATGGATCATCTCTCTTTTTCACTGAAAGGCTTTAAGACCGCAAGCCTCTATACCGCCTCAAAAAAATCGCGATATATCCATACCTCTAAAGACACTTTGAACCTGCTTGAGAAAAGGTCTCTGAAAAATATTGGCCAGCTCCTGGAAAGGATAATAAGAGGTCTCGACTCTGACAAGCTCCCTGCCAGGGTCGTTGCCTACTCAGGCTACAGGGGGGAAGAGAGCCCCCGTTCTTTTACAGTCGGGGACAAAACATACGACATCGAAAAAATCGTATCCGTAACAAAAGAAGAAGATTTAAAGCGGCGCGTCACGAGAAAATTTCTTGTCATTACAAAAGCAGGGGGGGAAAACACGCTTCTTTATGATGAAAGCTCCGGCGAATGGTTCCTTTTATACTGAAAAAAGCCGTTAATCATTGCAAAGATTCAGGACTTCCGCAGGAATTTTTTCGAGCGGAAGAACCTTATCCACACCTCCCCGTTTAATGGCTTCCTGAGGCATGCCAAAAACAACCGAGGTCTTTTCATCCTGAGCAATGTTTGCGGCACCAGCCTCTTTCATTTCCTGCATCCCTCTCGCTCCGTCATCACCCATTCCTGTCATAATCACACCAACTGTGTTCTTACCGGAATATCTTGCCGCTGAACGGAACAGAACATCCACAGATGGTCGGTGGCGGCAAACAAGAGGACCGTCTTTGACCTCGACATAATAGCGGGCTCCACTTCTCTTGAGCAGGAGGTGGTGGTTTCCGGGGGCTATCAGGGCACGACCGCGAATAACCGTATCGTTGTCCTCAGCCTCCTTTACAGATACACGGCAGATACCGTCAAGGCGCTTTGAAAAGGCGGTGGTAAAGTGCTCCGGCATATGCTGAACAATAACTATTCCGGGGGTGTCAAGAGGAAGAGCCTCAAGAAAAACCTTAAGGGCCTCTGTCCCTCCGGTTGATGCCCCTACAACAATCACTTTCTCGGTAGTTCTGATCATCGCTTTGCCGTTCCCCTTTGCAATAACAGAATCAGCGGTCAGTTTCGGTGTTGCTTCAAGTACTGTTTTTGCTATCGGTTTAACATGAACCATGGCCGCGGCTTTTACGGTATCGCAGATATGGATTTTCGATTCTTCTAAAAAGTTCTTTGCACCCAGGCGGGGCTTCTGGATGATCTCCACAGCCCCGAATTCCATCGCTTTTAACGCTGTTTCCGAGCCTTTTTCTGTCAACGATGAACACATAACCACGGGAATAGGCCGCTGTCTCATGATCTTCTGAAGAAAAGTAATCCCGTCCATACGGGGCATTTCCACATCAAGGGTGATCACATCCGGAAGTTCATTGCGTATCCTATCTGCCGCAATATAAGGGTCAGGAGCCGTTGCTACCACTTGAATCTCGGGGTCAGAATTGAGGATCTCTTCTATCGTCTGTCTGACAACCGCTGAATCATCAACAATAAGAACTTTTATTTTTTTCTTCATGTTAAAATCCCCTTAGAAAAAATTTGGCTTCGATCCTTTCCTGATACCAGAATCAATGCATTACTTTTTTATCGTTCAGACGTTTTAAAAAAACCTCTCCCGTATGAGTATAAAAAACTATCTTTCTTCCCTCCAATCCTCCTACATCAGAAGAGATCAGTCTGAGCTTGCTATTTTCTATAAGATTAAAGGCTGCGTCGATATTCTGTTTTCCAACCGTCGCTCTTAACCTGTCTTCGCCATTCATTTCAACAATATCAGAACCACCAAAAAGTTTTGTTTCTATCTCACTCAATTTTATTCCCATTGAATCGAATTTCTCTATTATTTTAGAAAGCGCATAATCAACATATTTGAATCCGTCCCCGTTAACATCCCCATTTGTTTCGGGAAAGAGTGCATGACAGATGGCACCGATGCCGAGCCGCCGGTTGAACAGGGTAACAGAAACGCACGATCCGAGAACCGTTGAAACGGCGGTAGGGGCCTCCGCTATATATATCTCTCCGGGTTTCAGGTAAACCGCTTTCAGACCCTTTTCCTTAGCATAAGAATTCACTTATTTCTCCTGTAGATCGTTGGTGCCACCATAGTCAGAGGCACATTCAGGCTGTGCAGTGTTTCGGAGTGTCCGACAAAGATATACCCCCCGATGGACAGATAACGACAGAATCTGTTAAAAAGCTTTTCCTGTGTGGGCCTGTCAAAATAGATAATAACATTCCGGCAGAAGATAATATCTATCGGTTCCCTCAGACCGAAATCGTCGTCCATAAAGTTCAGCCGTCGAAAAGAGATATTGTCCCTCAATTCGGAAACGACTCTCACGAGATCTCTGTTTTTATCCTTGCTTCGAAGGAGATATTTCCTTTTAAATTCTAAGGGAACGGGGTCCACAACTTCACTGTCATAAATCGCAAGCTTTGCCTTCTCCAGGACCTGTGTGGAGATATCCGTGGCAAGTATCGAGTAAGTAAAACCCTGAAGCTTCTCGGCAAAATCATTCAAAACCATTGACAGGGTATACGGCTCCTGACCTGTTGAACACCCGGCACTCCATATCGACACGCTCTTTCTGACCGATTTTTGAGTGCTGATCAAATCCGGGATGGCATTTTTAGTAAGATACTCAAAATGCTTCGGCTCCCTGAAGAAGTCGGTTTTATTGGTCGTAACCACATCTATCAGGTGAATCAGTTCGTCCCTCATTCCTTCTGAACCAAAGAGATAGTCGCAGTATTTCTCAAACGATTCCACCCCCAGTTTTCTCATTCTTTTTTGAAGGCGGGCCTGAAGCATGGTTTTTTTCGATTCTTTCATCTGGATACCGCATTGCGAATAGATAAGCTCACCCAGCCGTTTAAAGTCCTTTTCAGATATGCTCTTAAAAGTTGCACTGGCTGATGGAAAATCAGTCATTATTAAACTCCTATCTTTCAATATTATTTTGTCGGAAAAACAACAATTATCGTTCTCTTTATCGGATTTTTTTTAAAAAACTTTAATACTTTAAATCTAAAATCTCCTTTTATTAAAAGAAGTTATTAAGACAATTAACTATTGCAAATTTTTACTTTTCTTATATATTGACAGGTAAGTAAAAAAGGAGGTGGTGGAAAATGAATTTAAATATAAAGGCCTTTGGATTAACCTGCGGCATTATCTGGGGAATCGGGCTTTTTGCCCTGACCTGGTGGATCATCGGGTTTGAAGGAGCAACGCACGAAACCACCCTGATAGGCCGCCTCTATATCGGCTACAATATTAGTCCATCAGGCAGCATTATCGGGCTGGTCTGGGCTTTTTTTGACGGACTTATCGGCGGGCTGGTCTTTGCATGGCTCTATAATACCATTGTCAAACGAATGGCTAAACAATAGGGAAAAAAGCATCACATTGCTAGGCTAAAAAAAGAGCCGCATTCTTTATATTATTATCCTAAAAAATGCGGCTCAATTTTCCATTAATTAATTTGCGGCCTGGACCTCGGCCAGTTCTTCCGAAGAAAAAACCTTATCGATATCGAGTATCATGGTGAAATGTTCATCAGATTTTCCCATGCCTTTGATGAAGTCTGTATTGATGCTTGTCCCTATTCTTGGGGCAGGCTCTATCTGCTCAGGCTCAAGGTCTACAACCTCCTGAACTGAATCGGCCAGAGCACCTAATACCGTGATATCGTCATCCATCTCAACCTCGGTGATGATGATACAGGTGTTCACTGTCTTCTCTGTCTTCTCCATATCGAACTTCAGTCTCATATCAACGACAGGAACCACACTGCCCCTCAGATTGATCACCCCGAGCATGAAGTCAGGGGTTCTTGGAACCTTGGTTATCTTTGTATGCTCTAAGACCTCTCTTACCTTTCCCACATCCAGGGCAAATATCTCATCGTCCAGTTTGAAGGTCAGATACTGGGTCGTTTCTGCTACAGAAACACTCATCTTTTATTCCTTTCTTAAAAAAACAGGTTGTTCTCTTTAGAATTTCTCAAATTCCTTATCCATAGAATCTTTTTTCCCGTTTCCTTCATCGAGATCCAGGAGAAAGCCTTTGTCTTTTGCTCCCGAAAGAGCAGGCTCTTCTTTCTTCTTTTCTTCATTCTCTTCTTCCTGATCTCCTTCCTCCTCAATCTCTTTACCCTCAGGAGAAATCTCTTCTTCTTGATCTTCTTTTTTAGGAAGTGCCTCTTCGGCTTTTTTGTTTTTCCTGGTTTCTTTTTCGTCGATTTTAAAGAACTCCATGGCCTGCTGGAGCTGTTCGGCCTGTGAGGAAAGCTCTTCAGATGTAGATGCCATCTCTTCAGATGTAGAAGCATTCTGCTGGATGACCTGATCAAGCTGCTGTATCGCCTTGTTGATCTGCTCGCCTCCGGTGTTCTGCTCCGCGCTTGCCGCAGATATCTCCTGCACCAGCTCGGCTGTCTTCTTGATATCAGGAACCATTGTGCCGAGCATCTCTCCGGCCTTCTCGGCTACTTCAACACTGGTTGCGGAAAGCTCTGTGATCTCTCCGGCTGCGTTCTGGCTTCTCTCGGCAAGCTTCCTTACCTCTGCCGCTACTACGGCAAAGCCTTTTCCATGCTCTCCGGCCCTTGCCGCCTCAATGGCTGCATTCAGGGCCAGAAGGTTTGTCTGTCTGGCTATCTCTTCGATAATCCCTATCTTCTCTGCGATCTGCTTCATGGCATTGACCGCTTCGTTTACAGCTTTTCCGCCTTGTTCGGCGTCTTCTGATGATTTGACGGCTATCTTCTCTGTCTGCTGGGAATTATCGGCATTCTGCTTGATATTGGACATCATCTCTTCCATGGATGAGGATGACTCTTCTGCTGCTGCGGCCTGCTCTGTGGCTCCCTGCGACATCTCTGTGGATGTGGAGCTCATCTGCCGGCTTCCTGATGCTACGTTGTCGGATGCTGATTTGACCTCGCCAACGATCTCGCGAAGCTTGGCCACCATCTCTTTTAATGCGCCGGCCAGTATACCGATCTCGTCCTTCTGGTCCAGATCGATATCGGCTGCCAGGTCACCGTTGGCAACGGCTCTGGCAAAATCAACCCCTTTACCCATTGCTTTCACAATAACACGGGTAATAAAAAACCCAAGAAGCAGCCCTATGATAATAGCTGCGGCGGCTGCAGACATCATCATGGTGCTGGATGAGGTCATCTTAGCATTCATGTTAGCCTTCTGGCCTTCGAGGGCCTTCTGGCAGATTTCCTCGGCTTCTTTCGCAAGCATCAGCATTTCATTTTCGACCTTTTTCTGCTTCTTAATGATCTGGTAATACTGCTCGCCGGTCTCCTCATACTGCTTTATCCCTGCTTCTATCTGACCTGCGGCCTTCAGCATATCCTGGTTGTTCGTTTCCTGGGCAAGCTTTTTGAATTTCGCCATGCCGCTGTTCAGCCTACCTACTGCCGCTTGAAAATTATTCCACCTTTCCTCGTCCTTTTTCATGATAAAATAAGTGGCGCTGTTGTTAAGTTTGTTAAAATTTTCGATAATTTCATTATTGATAACCGTATCAATATCCCACCATTTATTCATACCATCGATGTTCCATGAGGACTTTGCCACATCCTTGTTCATGTTGATAATATCTTTTTTGATCGTCAGGGTAACGCTGTTGAAGCTTACTCCTATCTGCTCCCAGGTAAGGGCCAGCTGTGTTGTTTCGTTCTCCATGGCCACATATTGGTTGAACGCCGACTCGTATTTCTCGACAGCGGTAAAGACCGCGTCCATCTGCTTTTTGCTTTCCTTCCCCTTAACCTTGTTATCCCTTGTGTCGGTGACCTTCTGCTTCATCTCGTCCAGCTTTACTATAGCATTTGAAAAATATTGATTGTCTTTGCTGATGATAAAGTTCTTCTCTTCCTGACGGGTTTCCTGCATAAATTTTATAATTTTCTGCAGGTCGCGACTTTGCTCTATGGCACCGGAAATTCCGTTCAGACCCCACCAGCCGATAAAAGCGATAAAAGCTGTGAGAAGCAGAACAACTGCATATCCGCCGCCTATTTTGGGACCGAGCTTCAAATTCTTCACTAAATTAAACATTGTCTCCTCCTTGAGTTTGATTCCTCCTTATTGAAAAAGTATTCATTCTATACTTCCATCACCTCACCACCCCCCTAGGATGAGTAAAGATATATTTTAAAGAATCAATACTATTCTTATCGGAACAAACAATATATTCTTGACATATCAGGACTATTTTCTGTCTGTTATGCTAATATTAATGCAAGAATTATGCCTCTTTTCCTATACTTACGATAAAACAAAAAAGGGGGGATTCTAAAAAAACCGGAAAAACGGACTGTGAAAAAGGAGGGTTCTTATATATCTTTCAGGTAAAGGTTTGCTGGCGATTTTTCTATTTCTTCACCGAAAGCCTTAAGGCTTTTGGAGAGCTTCTCCAGTTCCCCTGACCTGGTAACCGGTATATCGTCGCTTCCGTACTCTTCCAGGCTGTCAATAACATATTTTATGGTCAGCGCATCAACGCTCCGGGCGGGTTGATAGGCATCGACCTTTTCGTCCCCGTTCTTCACCTCGGAAACAATACCCGCATCAATCAGTTCATAAAGAAGCTGCCGAACGAGCCGGATAGGGATTTCCAGGTCATGCGAGATATGGGTGGCTGTATAAGGTCTTCCCCCTATTGAAAAATTCCTGACGAGTAAATGGGTAATTCGCAGGAAGAGGAGTTTTTTAAAGGAATAACTTGCCTTCAGGCAATCCGGTTCAAACTCATAGGTATCGACATTTTGATGCGCAAAAGAGATCTCAGCACCAAAAAGGACGATCAGCCAGCTCAGCTGAAGCCAGATCAAAAAAAGCGGAAGGGCGGCAAAGCTTCCGTAGATGGCATTGTATTTTGCCATCCCGACCTGAAAAATAATGTAGGCCCATTGAACAATCTGGAAAATCGTTCCGGCAACCAGACCGGCCAAAATGCCGGAGCGGAAATAGACCTTTGTGTTGGGCATGAACGTGTAAATAAAGATGAACAGGATCCAGACCGTGCAGTAAGGGAGAAGCTTCAAGAAAAAGAATATAAGAGGACTGAAGAGCCCCAGCAGGACTATCTTCTCGGTTATCATCTTGATCTGGGTACTGATGAAGACGGTGAGACTGCCGGACATAATCACCAGAAAAGGACAGACCAGCATAATAGAGAGATAATCGCTGAATTTTCGAAGGAGTGTCCGCGCCTTTTTTATACCCCAGATATCATTGAATGAACGCTCAATATTGTTAATAACCCTCATCACCGTCCAGAAAAGAACGGCCACACCGATACCGGCGATCACACCCCCTTTTGTATTCTCAAGAAGCGAGTGAGAAAAGGTGATAATCCTCTGCACCACTTCTTCCTGCCCTGTAAATCCTTCCAAAAGCCTCCGCTCCATGAGTTTCTCGAAACCAAAGCCTTTGGCTATTCCGAATATCATGGCAAATACAGGGACAATGGAAAGGAGAGAGTAAAAAGTAAGGGCGGAAGCCTTTAAAAAACATTTATCTTCGTCAAATCCCCGAAGGGCTAAAAGAACGATCCTTAACTGCTTGATAAGAAAAGATTTTGAAGGAGGGAGGTCTTTTGAGCGGATTCTCCAGATATCGGTCTTGATATAACTGATTATTTTTGCAAGCATAATAACCTTCTCCTGACCATATCTATTTTTCAGGTTTAGATATTTTTACCTCTCGAAAACCGCCGATAACAATCAAGATAATACACCTTTTATCAAAAAGATAATGGTTTGTCAATAAGCGTCTGCAGTTGCCGGATAACGGTATGTATGAAAAGATAGTTTATACGGGCGGGATTAGATCTTTGCCGTATCTCTTCTTTCGACGACCTTTCACAAGGAAGAGATACGGCTTACACCAGATTAAAGTGAGGTGTTTTGGTTCTCTTTAGAATTTTTCAAATTCGCTATCCAGAGAGTCTTTTTTTCCGTTTCCGCCGAGGTCGAGCTCAAATCCTTCATCCTTTGCCCCTCCTGCCGTGACCGGTTCTCTCTCTTCTCTGGCTTTCTTTTTATTCTGGACAGGCTGTTTACGGGTCTCTTTCTTCTTTTCCGGCTTTCTCTGTACTGTTTTAGAGGCTCTTCCTGTGTCTATCTTAAAGAACTCCATGGCCTCCTGGAGATGCTCGGACTGTGAGGATAACTCCTCTGCGGTCGATGACATCTCTTCAGAAGCCGAAGCGTTCTGCTGGATAACCTGGTCAAGCTGCTGGATCGCCTTGTTGATCTGTTCGCCTCCGGTGTTCTGCTCCGCGCTTGCCGCAGATATCTCCTGTACCAGCTCAGCTGTCTTCTTGATATCAGGAACAAGTTTACCGAGCATCTCTCCGGCCTTCTCGGCTACTTCGACGCTGGTCGCAGAAAGCTCTGTGATCTCTCCGGCTGCATTTTGGCTCCTCTCGGCAAGCTTTCTTACCTCTGCCGCTACAACGGCAAAGCCTTTTCCGTGCTCTCCGGCCCTTGCCGCCTCAATGGCTGCATTCAGGGCAAGAAGGTTTGTCTGCCTGGATATCTCTTCAATAATATTGATCTTCTCGGCTATCTGCTTCATCGCTCCTACGGCTTCTTCAACAGCTCTTCCGCTCTCATCGGCATCTTCTGATGATTTGGCGGCTATCTTCTCTGTCTGCTGGGAGTTATCGGCATTCTGCTTGATATTGGATATCATCTCTTCCATGGCGGATGATGCCTCTTCTGCTGATGCGGCCTGTTCTGTGGCTCCCTGTGACATATCCGCAGCTGTAAAGCTTAATTCCTGACTGCCAGACGCCACGCTATGAGAGGCGTCTTTGACCTCCTCAACGACCTCGCGGAGCCTGGTTACCATCTCTTTTAATGCGCCGGCAAGAACACCGAGCTCGTCTTTTTGATTGATATCAATCTCGGCTGTCAGGTCACCTGTCGCCAGGGTCTTGGCGAAAGAGACCCCTTTCTTTATGGGTGTTATGATACCCCTCGCAATGATCACGGCAAGAAAAATACCGGCAAGTATCGCGATGATTCCGATGAGCATGACTGCTGATTTTGTTTTTGATGCAGCAGTAAGCATCTGTTCGTCGGTCATAACATTTTTACCTATGGTCTCCCTTATCTCTCCCAGGAGTTTCTGAATATTGTGAAGGCTCGGCAGTGTTGTTGTAGTATAGATGCCGTAAGCCTTGGATGCAGAAGCCCTGAGACTCGATTCTGCCTCGATAGCTCTGCCAAAGATACCTCTGATTTGATTGAGTACGGTTTGCATATCATTTGTACTAATGAGCAGTGCTTCTTTCGTCTTCCCGGCATTGACACGCTCTTCTATCTTTACTGCTATCCCATGCAGTTTTTCATGGGGAGCGTGGATAGCCTTCAATGCCTCTTTGAACGCGGGAAATTTTGCGGCAATGGCTTTTGCCTCGGAACCGGCTAAGAACTTTCCGAATTTACATTGTGTAGGATCGGCCTGGACTCCGAGGGTAAAGGGTTTTCCCGTTTCCATCTCCTCCACCCGCTTTTGCAGGTAATCGTTCGTATCGAGATAAACACCGCTTCCGACAATCCAGTTCCACGGCTTAAAGACCTTTACATAAGAGAGCTTGGGAACCGGTTTGTCGCTTCCGTATTTCGGCCAGTAATAGTTTACAAACCCGGAACCTGCACCTGTCTGGCAGGCCTTGACGAACTCGACAAACAGTTTTTTCCCGTTTGGGTCCTTTACTTCTCTTAAATCTTTCCCGTCGAGCTGAGGCTTGTAGGGGTGCATCACCATTCTCGGAAGCGTATCATTGACCCAGAAATAGTCCTTCCCCTCAGGACCGTATCTCATGGTCTTGATAATCCCTTTTGCATGGGCCTTGCGGGCTTCCATGTCTCCGAGCTTCTCATCTTTATAGGATGACTGCATCACATAATAGGCCTGGTCCACGGCATTCTTGACCAGATCCCGGTAACTGGAAAAGCTGTTCGACTCGTTCCCGAGGTTTTTCGTAACCTTTCCGGCCCACTCAACATGCTCGGTGTACCGGTCTGAAAGGATCTTTAAGAGACCTTCATGCGGCTGGCGGAATGCCTTGCCAACTTCTATGGCTGATTCGTGAAGCTTTGTATGATGTCCTTCGATTTCTGAAAGAAGGGGCTTTAATTCAGGAACAAGCTGTTCGGCCTTTGTTCGCTCATCGCTGTAAAACCACTTGCCGAAACCGCATTTTTGGGGATCGGTCTCCACATTAAGTTCAGTCATATTCTCATCGGTCAGAAGGGCATTGACCTTATTGGCCCAGTTCAGGTGATCAACCTCTTTTTGAACAATATCGGCACGGAGATGATTGCCGTTAATAACCAAAGAGGCATTGTTGACGATTCCCCCGATACCGAATATCGCCCAAAATCCGACAACAACAAGAAGAATAAGCACGATTCCGAAACCCACGCCTAACTTCCAGCCCAGTTTGATGTTTTTCCAGCTGAAGTTCATTTCCCCTCCCTTTCCCTACTGTTATATTCTATTATATTCTATAAAAAACAGATTCGGATGAATCTGTTATTCAATGGTAAATCTTTTAAAATAATAGATAAAAGAATCACCACCTCCCTTTTTTATATCCATTTATAAAGTATTCAATGTTGCAGTCGTAAAACAACACCAAAATTAATGCAAAATTTATGCCTGATTGTTCATCAAACCAACTAAAAATGATTAAATGTCTCTATCTTTTCATATGGGGACAGGGAAAACTTTATAAAATCCGGCCAGCAACAAGATGTATCGATCACTCACGTCATAGGATTGACGGAAAAGGTTTAAACCGACAAAAAATTAACAAAAAACTGTTTTTTAATGATTGGATAAGGATTGAAAAGAAAAGTGAAGAGAAAAAAGGAGAGAAGCATTATACATTAAAGATTGTAAGGATAATTAAGGCGGGGATGAGGTGTTACCAACAGAAAAGGGGTTATTCCCCCCCTTCTGCTCCTCCTCGATATTTGTTTAACGCTGATTCAATGGTTTCGTTCAGTTCCCTGTTTTTGAAAGGTTTGATAATATAACCGTCAGGGTTGGTCTGATTGGCCCTTTCTTTTGTTTTTCCATTTGCGTAGGCTGTCAGGTAAATAAAGGGGATCTGATAAAGAGAGCGGATCTTGCTGGCCGCTTCTATGCCGTCCATATCTCCTGAGAGAACGATGTCCATCAGAATAAGGTCCGGATTGTCCTCTTTCGCCTTGAGAATGGCCTCTTCTCCAGAGGGCACAGTCGATGTAACGTTGTACCCGAGATTTTGCAGGGCGATCTTTATGGAAGCAGCGACGAGGATCTCGTCCTCTACGATGAGAATGCTGGCCTTTGACATCTTTTCAGGTTCTTTTTCACTCTCTTCATCATAATCAACGAGGCCGGAGCCCTGCTCTTCCGTTTCGTTCTCTAAAGTTAAGACAGTCATTTGTTCCCTTTAAAAAAAGCACACAAAAGAAAGACCAGCAAATTGCTGATCGATATTATGTTACCAGAAAAGTAAGACTCCGTCAATATCTATTTGTAAAGGTATCAGTGTCAAACCAGCTTTTCAATCAGGTAGCAGAGAAAAACAATAAAAAAGAAATAGACAACCATTAACCAGTATATACGCTTCCAGTTCAAGGGAGAAGGCTCTTTTTCAGCCTCTTCCGGAAGGCCGCCCTGCTTCTTTGTTTCCCCCTGTGAAAAGAAGCAGGTTACTAAAAAGGTTGCTAGAAAACCGAAAACATTCCACCAGAGCCACGAAACCTCTGTGAACTGCCAGAGACACAGATTGGCCGCAATGCCGGAAACAATGCCCATTTTGAGAGGGGCAGCCCTGGCCCGTTTCACCATCATTCCGAGAATAAAGGCCGCAAGGATAGGCCCGTATAACAGGCTGCCTACGGCGTTGATCAAGACCAGTGTCGTCTGCCGCGTCGCCTCCCCAAACCCCAAGAACAAAAGTGCCGCAGAGACACAGAAAATACCCCAGAGACAGGTGATCACTCTCGATGCTATGAGATAGTGTTTTTCATCGGCGGCCGGTCTTAAAAACCTCTTATAGATATCGACCATGGTCGTTGCGCTCAGCGAGTTGAGGGCCGAATCGAGGCTTGACATAAGCGCCGCCATGATCGCTACGAATATAAAACCGATAACCCCGTGAGGAAGATAGGAAAGAATGAACAGAGGGAGCATTCTGTCCGGGTCTTTTTCAAGAACCGCTCTTATTGACTCAGGGCTGGTATTCATCGCCTCGGCAATCTTTTGCAAAGAGTCCGGCTGAACAAAAAGCGCCCCTACGAAGACCCCGACAAGGCAGTAAAGGAGAACCAGCGGAAAACGGCCGAGCGCATTTACCAGAAGTGATTTTTTAACTTCATCCACATCCTTTACGGTCAGTTCGCGCTGAACCTGGCTTTGATCACAGCCGTAATAAGAAGCATAGAGAAAAATTCCTCCGATAACCATAGGCCAGAAACCGTATTGTCCCTCCCCGGAAAAACCATAATGAGAAAAATCGAGGATCACAGTCCTTTCCGGGCTGAGCACGGCCCATGCCGAACCCCAGTCAACAATGGAAAGAGCAACTCCCCCGCAGAGCAAAATTCCCGCAAAGATAATGGCCATCTGCAACACGTCGCTGATAATGACCATCGCGATTCCCCCCAGCATATCGTAAATGATCGTTATCACGCCGACTAAAATGATGGCCGAAGCCGTCGATATCGAAAGGGCGGTCGAAAGAACAATCCCTCCGGCAAGAACGGCAACAGCCGTCGCCAGGCCCCGCCCAACCTGGAACAAAACACTTACTAACGTACGAACCCCGCTGTCAAAACGGTCTTCAAGGTACTCATAAATACTGATGTATCTGCCCCTGTGAAGACGCGGAATGATAATAGCCATCACCAGAATGAGTCCAATCGGCACGCCAAACTCATAGCAAAGCCATTTCAGCCCTCCCCCTTTTTTTATGGCTACAAATGCAGGCGCAGAGACAAAGCTGATGGCACTGAGCTGCGTAGCCATTGTAGAAAGGCCGGACTGCCACCATCTCATTCTCTTGCCGGCCAAATAGTAATCACCGATGTCTTTTTGCGATCTCCTGATAAAAGAGGCCAGCAGAAGAATGAAGGCAATATAGATAAAAATCACAAGCCAGTCTAAAAGATTCATTGCTTTATCTCTTGATGGGAAGTTTTCTTGGGTTTATTTTTGAGTATCGATGACCTGTATGGGATTCGTAAAGAGAGTTGAGTTTGGAATGAGAATCTTTTTTCCCTCTGCTTCAAGGGTCGTATATCGAAGGTCAATGTCCGTCACTATCCCTTCAAGACCTGTTACTATGATACGATCGCTAACCTTGAAAGGGCGATAGATAAGGATAAGCGCGCCTGCCAGGAAATTAGAGAGAACATCCCTCAGCGCAAATCCAAGGGCAAAGCCGGTAAGCCCCAAACCAGCCACCATGGCCGTAACATTAATACCCATCTTTCCCAGTGCCATCATAGTGCCAAAAACAATCAGAACACCCTTGACCAGTCTTCCTATCAGATTGAAAACCTCTTTTTTATTGAGGGCGGTTATATCACCGATACGCTGAATAGTATACTTAAGAACCGCGCTTACCAGCCAGAAAATCGAGAAAACAACCAGACCGGCAACAGCTCTCGGAAGAAAATGGACTGTTTGGATTATAAGGGTTTGTAGTTCTTGTAGTATTCCTCCCATTTTTTTATCCTTTCTAATAATATCTGTTATTTTTAACAGAAAGTATTTTTTTAGTCAAAAGGTTTTTTGGCTGAGTTGTATGAAGGTTCTTTTCAAGTCTATAAGGATTTTAATGGCTTGACATGAGTCCCCCTTGACTTTAAACTTAATTGAAAGAAGCTTTTGACTGAATTTTCAAGAAGGGTTAAACTTTTTAAAAATACTTTACTTATAAAATCAAGAGGAGACAAATCATGTCCCTGAAAATGATATTTGCCTTTATATTACTGGGTCTGGTGGCTGTATTTATTATCCAGAATACAGCGGTTGTAGAAGTAAAGCTTTATGTTTGGGAAATAAAGATGTCGAGGTCTCTCCTTCTTTTGAGCACTTTATTCATCGGATATATTCTGGGATGGCTAGGCTGTAAATTGAAAAGAAAATCATAAAGCTATTTAAGGCAGAACAATGTTGGAACGTATAAGAAACAGATTAAAATTTTATTTGGAACGTTCACTTTTGCGCGGTGCGCATTATCGACTTCTGTTTATTGCTGCCCTTCTTGGTCTTGTTTCCGTAGGAGCAGGAACTCTCGTCCTTATAGTCACCGGCGACTTCAAATCCTTAGGCGAGGCTACCTGGTGGGCATTTCTCCGGCTCAGCGATCCGGGATATCTGGGAGATGATAAGGGTTTTATGTTGAGAACTGTATCCACGGTTGTCACCATTCTTGGTTACATTCTTTTTATGGGTTCGCTTGTTGCTATTATGACGCAGTGGTTAAACGAGACCATCGCAAATCTCGAGAAAGGCTATACTCCCATTGCTCAAAAGAATCATATTCTGATTCTCGGATGGACGAATCGAACTCCAAACATTGTGCTTGAGCTTTTTCTCTCAGAGGGGAGAGTTAAGCGATTCCTTCGACGCCTTGGCGCTAAGAGACTTCGAATTGTTATCCTTGCAGAGCAGGTTACGACAAAATTAAGGTATGAACTTAAAGATTACCTCAGGGAGCTCTGGGATGAGAGAAGAATCACATTCCGGTCTGGTTCCTCATTACGTATAGAACACCTTCGTCGTGCTGACTATATGAATGCCTCAGTTATCATTCTTCCAGGTTATGATTTCGAATTGGGCGAACTGGATGAAGCAGATATGCGAACAATCAAGACACTTCTCTCCATTTCAAATCACGGCCGCCTCGAGGGCAAAAAAGATCTCCCCTTTATTGTGGCAGAGATTTTCGATGCACGTAAAATACCGGTTGCCAAAACAACCTATAAAGGAAAGATCGAAATCCTTGCCAGTGATTCTGTTATCTCTCTTCTTATCGCCCAGAACGTGCGGCATAATGGCCTTTCACATGTTTATTCAGAGCTTTTGGGGCACGGAGAAGGAAATGAGATTTATGTGCGTGAATGTCCGGAGTTCACAGGACAGCGCCTGCAGGATTTAGTAAAAGCTTTTCCAAAGGCTATTTTGTTCGGTGTTTTGCGTCGTGATGCGTCCGGTTACAAACCCGTTCTTAATCCTCCAGGCGGTTTTACTCTTGCTGATAAAGATCGTTTGACTTTCATAGCCGAAGCATATAAAGATACTGAGCCTCTGTCCGGCTACACACCGGAACCAACCGAAAAAGGAATCCATTCAGGGGCTTCTGAAGACAAGTTAAAAAGACGCATACTTATCATGGGATGGAATGATAAAGTCCCGGCATTGATTCACGAATTCGACAGTTATGAAAATGTGGCGTTTGAGCTCGATATACTTTCAATGATCCCAACAGCTCAACGCGAAGAAAAGCTATCAAGATATAACCTCCATACAGAACTGGCTCTGGTTCGCCAGCTCGAAGGGGATTACGCAGCCCCTTCAGACCTGGTTCGCATCAATCCGGCAGGGTATGATAACATTATAGTTCTTGGTTGCGACTGGCTGAAGTCCAAAGAAGAAGCAGATGCCCGAACTGTTCACGGTTATTTGATGCTTCGTGAAATATTGACAAAACATAAAGAAAAACCGGAAATACTTGTCGAGCTTCTCGACCCTGAAAACCATTCGCTCTTTGAAGAGGCAAGGGAAGAGGTTTTGATAAGCCCTATTATTTTGAGCCACATACTTGCCCAGGTAGCCCTGAGGCCCGATTTAAATATCATTTTTCATGAACTGTTCAGTTCAGGCGGTGCCGAGATATATTTTCGCTCGGTTGACTTCTTCAATATCAGTGGGCGTAAGGTAAGCTTCGGTGAGTTACAAGAATTGGTTGCCCTTCAGGGAGAAATTGCCCTTGGAGTAAAAATACATGCTTATTCTGAAACAAAAACAGGAGGAATTGAATTAAACCCGGACCGAGATAAGAGCTGGGCTTTTGAGGCCGACGATGAAATAGTCGTATTAACCACTTATATTTAAAAATAGTAGGATATTAGAAAGCATTACAGTTTTCTTCTCAAACTAATTCACAGTTCTGAAATGCTTCTGAGCGAAGGCAATCCTCTCCTCGATGCTTTTTAAGCTCTTTCCCTCTTCCTCAACGATTTTCAGCCGGCGAAGCAGGCCGTCATTATTGGCAATCTGAATATTAAGCCCTGGGCGGGCATTGAGTTCCAAAACCAGCGCCCCTCTGTTTTTATCGAGAACAATATCCACCCCCTGATATCCAAGACCTGTGAGCTCATAACTCCGTGCAGCAATCTCAAGGAGGTTTTCCCAGTTGGGGATTTTTAGACCGGTAACGCTGTTCCCCGTATCCGGGTGTTCAGTCACGATATCATTTCGCAGCACAGCGGTAAGGGTTATACCCGTGGCGATATCAATACCGACACCTATGGCGCCGAGATGCAGATTGGCCTTGCCTTCGGACATACGCGTCGGAAGGCGGGACATGGCCATGACAGGCACACCGAGAAAAACGATGATGCGGATATCAGGAACCCCCAGATAGCTGATCGATGCGAAAAGGGGATCAAAGATGACACGCTGTTCGATCAAAGCCTTGTCAGGCTGTCCGCCGAGGCTGTACATACCGCTCAGGGTGTTGGAGACGTGTCGCTTGATCTCTTCCTCTGTCATCAGTATGCCGCTTGCCCTTCGATAATTCTGCTTTGAACGACCAGAAATGATGAGTATTCCGTCCCCGCCGCTTCCTTGAGACGGTTTAATAACAAAATCGGAGTAGGGCTTGAGCATTTCCGGCAGGTCGCGTATCTGCCGTTCTATCTCTACCACCCCGTAGAGTTCAGATACGGCAATGCCTGCCTTTTCAGCAAGCTGCTTTGTAAGCAGTTTATCATCCACAAGGGGATAGAGACGCCGAGGATTATAGGGAAGGATATATTCGGCGTTACGCCGGTTCATCCCCAGCAAGCCCCTCTGGGTGAGTTTTCTTCTCAGTTCAAATATCATGTCTTGTCCTTTGCAAAAACCTTGAAACGGTAAAGCTCAAGGAGGCGGTATCCGGAGTATCGTCCCATAAGCAGAGTTCCGGAGAGAAATACCAGAAGAAGTTCAGGAAAAACAAAAACGAGATGCTCAACATAGCTTATACTCATAATGAGATAGGTCAGGGCAGCAACCAGAAGACTCCCTATTCCCTGCTGCAGGGCTTCGCCAACACCCCTTTCCTCCCAGACAATACACATCCTCTCAATCATCATGGTCAGGATAACCATGGGAAAGAGGGCTATGGAAAGTCCTCGTTCCAGCCCGAGTTTGTGGGTTATAATACTGATAGAGAACATTAAGATGACCACGACAATAAGGACTGAAGCAAGGCGCGGCACCAGAAGGAGCTTGAGGTTGTCGAGATAAAAGCGGACGCCGAGACCGAGAGCAACCACAAGAGTAAAGAGAAAGATACCCCATAAAAGCTGCGTTTCCCTGAAGGCGAGGGCAATGAGTATCGGCATGAAAGTTCCGAATGTCTTGATGCCGATAACATTGCGGAGAAATACCAGTAAAATCGCTCCTATCGGGATCAGAAGGAGTACGCGGTAGACATTCTGTGTCTGTATGGGGAGACCGAAGAGAGAAAATTCTAAAAACTGGGGGCTGAGGAGCCTTCCGCGTTCAATCGTAGCGCTTATCGCCTCTTCCTGATTGAGATTCACGGCGATGCTCAGACGGAGATTTCTGCCCCCTGTGATTTGAGCCAGAGGCTCTGTTCCCTTCCACCAACGAAGATGGTTTTCTGGAATCTTTGCTTCTCCGGTCTCAGGATGAAAGCCTTCCCATGAATTTTTGATATAGACCTCAAGCCAGTGTATAAGGGGAGCTCTCTTATGCACTCTCTCAAGTAAAATGCCGTGCGCAATACGTGCAGGAAGATCGTTTAATTCCAAAACCTGTCTGGCAACCTCCAGCCTCTTTATCGGCGTTGGATTCTTACCCAAAAGGAAAGCGGTGTTTTCACCCGGAACTTTTGCATTGAGTTTCTCGATGAGGCCTGTCACAAGCGTTTCCGAGTCAGCGGACTTTGCGTGAATCTCTGTAAAGAGTGACCTGGCTGCCTCAAGATAAGAGCCATCAAGTTCAGGCTTTTCTATCTCCGGTTTCTTTGGCGGGGCTAATCTCGGGTCTTTGACTTTAATTTTCTGCATTACCGCCCTGTAGTAAAGCACCTGCCGCCCCTTTGCCCTACGTATAGACCAGACAGCCTTTCGGTTACCTGATTCGGTCTTGGTCGAAAGCCCGTATCCACGCGCTATGAAGTTTTCATTAACCACGATAAAACGGTGCGTGGTGCGCGGAAGAAAGAGGGAAAGCTTTGCCGGTTCATTTTCAGCATCAAAAGAAATTTTGGCCTCTACATTCCATACATCTACGGTGCGATCGGGTGTGAGAGGAAAGCCAATCGCGAGGAACTTAAAAAGAAAGATGACAAGACCAATAATCGTTAAGGTAAGGGCTATCGTATAAAGATGGCGGTTGTTCATTGAACCTCCTTGCATTTTGGTTCAAGCGTATATTTGACAGATGAATCAATGAGTAAATCTCCCTTGAGGAATTTTCTGCCGATAAGCATCTGATATTTGTAATGGCTCCTGTCCACAAGGTTCACCTCTACCTCTTTATAAATATTTCCTATACAGATACCAAGCAGAACAACCGGGCGCTCCTGATGCTTTGCCCCTTTGCGCTTGACCCTGGCTGTTCTTACCAGCTTGCGCTCTAAGGTTACGGTATTTCCTTCCCGATTCACAGCTTCAAAGCGAACCCACTTTTCGTTTTTGTGCTCAAAATATTCGATATGCGGGGCGTTGAGGGAGCAGTTGTCAGCACCGGTATCGAGCTTGGCGTGGAGAACAAGATTGCCTGGATAGACACGAACCTTCTCTATCCAGCCGACAACCTCTTTGGCCTCGACAATAGAGAAAAAAGAAAAGAGAGAGATACATATAATAGTGATAAGAAAAAGATATCTTTTCATAATGAACCTCTCTTACACAAGTTTTCAAAATAATCTGTAGATTTTACTCTATGTCCTGTTTTTGAATCAAGAAATTTATTATGACAAATATTAATTTTCATTATATTTTTTTATGTATTATACATTTGATTTTTAATCAAGAAAAATAAAACTCATTTCAAAAGAAAACTATTTTGTGAATCGTACTATTTTATTTAAATATTGAATAGTGAGAAAAAAATTACTAAAGAGACTTGACAATAGCAAACAATACTTGTAATCTATACAATACCAATAAAAACAAAGAAATAGATGTCATAATATTAGTTGTACTTAGCGCCTGATAGAGAAAAAAGGAACTGTTGTGATCGAACAAAAGAGATTCTTATACCTGACTCTTATTATGGCAGCTGTTTCGCTCATCGTTGCCGGGGTAACCATTTCGATACTCTACAAAACGGCGATTAATGAACAAAAGATGAGATTGGTGGAAACCGCAAAAAGCCGTGCCAGTTTTATAGAAGCCGTTGCATTATTTAATAAGTCTTACGGCAAAAATTATCCCGGCGGCCCGGAAAAAGCCACACTGACTCAGATCATCAATGCGCACGAGAAATTTGAAGGATTCGGAGATACCGGCGAGTTCACTCTGGCACGGAGAGAAGGAAATAAGATCGTTTTTGTGCTCCGGCACCGTCACTTTGACCTGGAAACCCCCAAGCCGGTCTCCTTTGATTCTAAACTGGCCGAGCCGATGCGGCTGGCACTTTCTGGAAAATCAGGAACAGTGGTCGGTCTCGACTATCGTGGAAAGATGGTCCTGGCAGCACATGAGCCTGTAACCGTTTTCGGGCTGGGAATTGTTGCTAAAATAGACTTTGATGAAATCAGGAGGCCCTTTGTAAAAGCCGGATCAATAGCCATCATCTCTGCATTGCTTATCGTCATGATCGGAGCAATGCTCTTTGCTAAAATCAGCAACCCGGTGATAAGACAGCTGAGAGAATATTCAAAGAACCTTGAAGAGCTGATAGAAACCCGCACAAAATCCCTGAAAGAAAAAGAACTTCTCTTAAAAGAGGTTCACCACAGGGTAAAGAACAACATGCAGATGATCTCAAGCATTCTGATCCTCCAAGCTGCAGCACTCAATGACGATAAGATTAGAGAGGTTTTTGACGAATGCAATGACCGCATAAGAAGCATGGCGATTGTCCATGAAAAACTCTACCGGTCACAAAATCTTTCAAATATCGACTGTAAAAATTACCTGGAAACCATTTCAAATTCTCTTATTGAGTCCTATAAGGAAGACACTCAAAATATTCACCTGACATTAGATGTGAAAGACGTTTTTCTTAATATAGACACCGCCATTCCATTAGGTTTGATTATAAACGAACTGCTTACAAATTCCCTGAAATATGCCTTTAAGGACGCTGATGAAGGAGAAATCAGAATAATCCTCCAAAGTATCGATGAAAACAGGTTTGAGCTTAAGGTCAAAGACAACGGAACCGGTTTACCGGAAAATTTTGATATCAAGAATACAAACTCACTCGGTTTGCAGATAGTCAGCCTTTTATCAGAAGGGCAGTTAAACGGCAAGATAAATATCAACAGGGACAGCGGAACAGAATTTCACATAACCTTTAAGAAAATTTAGAAAAAGTAACTATATGTTAATACGAAAAATTAATATTCTTATAGTGGAAGATGAAATTCTTACCGCCACCTGTATAAAGACGGTTCTGCTTCAAATGGGATATGAAGTGACTTCAATTGTTGATTCCGGAGAAGAAGCCATTCAAAAGGCTGAACAAGAACATCCGGATATTATATTGATGGATATCAAAATCAAAGGTAATCTGGATGGCATTGAGGCTGCAAAAACAATCTATGCCAAACATAAAATCCCGTTTATCTATCTCACCTCCTTTTCAAACTCACCGACAAGAAAAAGGGCAGATGCAACCAACCCTTTCGGGTATGTTCTCAAGCCATTCAATGAAAAACAATTACAAAAAACCATTGAAAAAGCCCTCGCTATATGATGAATCAGCGAAAAGAATGATAGTCCTCTAACAAAAATTTAGCACAATCACATACCAAAAAAATCAATTTTGCCACACAACCTTCTGATTTTTAACAGATATAAGCTCAAAGGCAGGTGAGAGGGTTATTGTTTTTATATTGAGAAAATAAGTTCAAATAAAAGACTGACTTAGAAGCTATGCCTGAAAAAAACTTGACAAGGGTTTTTTCTTATGATTAAGTGACAGTTCGCTAAAAAAACGATTTTGGAAGACTTAGAAAAAAACCTCTTCAAAATAGAAAGGTTTTTTTTTAAGTAAGCCAACAATAAACCTTTTAGTTACTTATGGATAAAAGGTTATGTTGGTTTTTTTTTACGAAAGGAGGACGACGCTATATGTTTGCAGAGATCGAAAAATGGGTCGAGGAACAGGCGAGGCTTACCCAGCCGGACAATATCTACTGGTGCGACGGCTCAGAGGAAGAAGCGCGAAAACTTATCGAAATAGGCATGAATAAAGAGAAAATCAACAACGGGCCCGTATTTTACGAATTAAACCAGAAAAAATGGCCCGGAGCCTACCTGCACAGGAGCCACCCGACAGATGTGGCCAGAACAGAGCATTTGACCTATGTCTGTCATTCCGATAAAAAAATCGGAGGCCCCAATAATAATTGGATGGACCCTAACGAAGCCAAGCAGATGCTTACAAAACTATCCAAGGGTTGTATGCGCGGCAGAACCATGTATGTCCTTCCTTATCTCATGGAACATCCCGACTCACCAAATGCAAAAGTCTGCGTTCAGCTTACAGATGTTTCCTATGTGGCGGTGAGCATGAGAATCATGACAAGAATGGGAAAAGTCGCTTTAGACAAAGTCGGCGATAATACTGATTTTGTTAAAGGATTACATTCTGTAGGTGATTTTAACCCGGACAGGCGTTTTGTTATGCATTTTCCTGATGAACATCTTGTCTGGAGCATCGGTTCCGGTTATGGTGGAAACGCTCTTCTGGGTAAGAAATGTTTTTCATTAAGAATTGCCTCCTGGCTCGGCCTGCAGGAAGGCTGGCTTGCAGAGCATATGGTTATCATTGGTATCGAAGACCCTGAAGGCAGGACAACTTATGTTACGGCCGCACTTCCCAGCGCCTGCGGCAAAACCAATCTGGCAATGCTGGAATCGGCACTGCCTGGATATAAAGTATGGACACTGGGAGATGATATTGCCTGGCTTAACGTAGGCTCTGACGGCCGGCTCTGGGCGATCAATCCTGAAACCGGTCTTTTCGGCGTAGCGCCGGGAACATCGATGGATACCAATCCTAACCTGGTAAAGGCTCTTAAAAAGGGGGAATTCTATCCCACACTGTTTACCAATACCGCCCTGGATGTTGATAATAACGAGCCCTGGTGGGAAGGGATGAACGGAGCCATTCCTAAAAACGTTATCGATTGGCAGGGAAAACCCTGGAATAAATCTTCCGGAACAGAAGCCGCGCAGTCTAATTCCAGATTCACAGTTTCTATAACTCAATCTCCCTCCCTATCGCCTGAATTTGATCAGCCGAAAGGCGTGCCTATCTCCGCAATCATCTTCGGCGGAAAAAGAACACATCTTATCCCTCTTGTAACCGAAAGCTTTAACTGGCAGCACGGCGTCTTTCTGGGCGCAAGGATGGGTTCGGAAACAACAAGTGCAATTACCCACGGGGTAGGTCAGCTGAGAAGAGACCCTATGGCTATGCTTCCTTTTTGCGGTTACAACATGAGTGATTATTTCGGTCACTGGCTGAATATCGGAAAAAAACTGACCCACCCGCCAAAGATATTTTCGGTTAACTGGTTCAGGACAGACGATGACGGGAAATTCATATGGCCCGGCTTTGGAGAGAACATAAGGGTATTGAAGTGGATTGTCGACAGGGCACATAACAAGGTGGATGCCCATGAGACACCTATTGGACTTGTACCCCATATAAAGGACTTTAACCTTGAAGGTTTGGATATACCCCAAAGCAAGGTAGAGGAACTGTTTGATGTCAATCGGGAAGAGTGGAAAGCCGAAGCAAAAGACGTGGAGGACTTCTTTAACAGTTTTGAGAAAAGCCTGCCTGAAGCATTGATGAAAGAGCTGAAAAAAATGATCGATAGCTTAAACAAGGGTTAAATTCAGACGCCCCGGACTTAAAAGGGTTTGTAAGGTAAACCCTAAATCAAGAAAAGAAATTGTTGAAATAAAATTCTAATTTCATCCTTTTTCATCGTCTCTGTTTTGGTCTTGTCCTGAATCACTTCAGTACTCATGATCATGATCAGATTTAAAAGGTAAAGTTATATTGATTGCGGTTCCTTTTTTAGGTGCTGACTTAATGTCAAAAGTTCCGCCTAAAGATTCAATTCTTTCTCGCATTCCGATGATACCCATTTTCAGAGATTTGCCGGACTGCATCAGGTTTCTGCCACAATTAAAACCACGACCATTATCAGACATATTAAACTTTATGCTGTTCTTTTGAGAACGAAGATTGATTCTTACCTTTTTAGCCTTTGCATGCTTAATAACATTATTCAGGGCCTCCTGGGCTACCCTGTATAAAGCAATGGATATTTCCCCACCAAGTTTCTTTTCATCTATATCCACGTTAAAATCTATTTTCAACCTTGATTTTTTCTCAATACCTGAAATATATTCCCTCAATGCACCGGGGAGTCCTATAATATCGAGATCGACAGGTCTTATATCGGCAGCGATATTTTTTAAATTTTCAATCATGTTTTCAAACTTATCTTTTACCTGACGGATATATTTATGAGCATTGCTTATGTTCTTATCTTTAATTTCTTTTTCAGCAATACTCAGGCTGGCATTTATGTCAATAGCCATAGAACCGAGTGCATCATGCATGTTAGTTGCTATCTTTTTCTTCTCTTCTTCCCTTGTAGAGAGTATCTTTCCTGAAAATTTCTTGAGGTTTCCCTCAGAATTTTCTAATTCTTTTGAGGTCTTTTTCAGGCTTTCAAACAACCTCGATTTCTCGATAGCTATGGCTGCCTGGTCGGCAAAGGCGGCAAGGAGCTCAACGTCTTTTTTTGTAAATATTCTTTTCTCTTTTGTTACCACGTTCAAAACACCGGCAACCCTTTTGCCTATACGCATGGGAACCCAGAGACCTCCCCTGAAGCCGAACCTGTCCGCTCTTTTCCTATGATCGGGGAGTAACCTGGTGTCGTTTTGAAGATTATCCGGTATAAGCAGGGGTTTGTTCTTCTTGGCGACCAATCCTGCCAGGCTCTCCCCCATTTTTAACCGGTCTTTTACAATTGCCCTTTTCGCATCTTTTGTAGCAGCACTCATGACAAGTTCATCCCCTTCCCTTATCCAGCAGACGGATAGGGAAGCGTTAAAAAGCTTGGCGGTCTGATTGACAATCCAGGGGAGCAGTTTTTCCTCGGAAACGATCGAAGTGATTTTCTTGCCCGTTTCATAAAGGGTCTTCAGTTGTTCTGCTTTGTTCTTTATCTCTTCCTCAGCCCGTTTGCGTTCAATGATTTCTGTCTGCAGTTCCTCTGTCCGCTCTTCAACCCGTATTTCCAGCCCGTCGTGGGCCTTTTGCAGCGCTTCTTTGGCCTTCTTTCTCTCAGTGATATTTCCGATAATCGTACTCAGTTCATCCACAATGCCCTTGAGGTATTCAATCAAATTTTCACTAAAGGCGAAAGGTCTTGTGCTGTAAATCAAAAAGGCGCTTTTGCATTTACCGTTCCTTATAAACGGTATTGACTGATTTGAGCGATACCCGTATTCGGTGGCAAAAGAACGCCATTTTTCAAAATCTTTATCATGCTCAAGGTCTGCATAACCAAAGGGCTTTTTCGTTAGAATCGCAAGGCTCATGGCGCATTTGGCATCTCTTTTATCGCTCTCGTATTCAAGCCTGAGTCCGTCGAGGTATTTCTCGTATTTCCCGGCCCACAGCTTCGGGAGGATAACTTGCTCATCCTCTATCAGTTCGGCATACCAGGCCATGTAATAACCGAATTCTTCAATAATCAAATCGAGTGTTTTCTGAATGATCTGTTCAAGGGGAGCATCAACCATATAGAACTTACGCAGCTCAGAAATTGCGCGTTGATAAGATGCAAATATTCTGTAATGTTCTTCGCTTTCTTTCAGCGCGTCTTCAACCTTCCTGCGGTGATTTTCTGATGAATTTAGCCTAATAGTCTTTTTGGGCATTTCCATTGATCTGTTTACAAGTTATTCTTTTCTTTTATTTTGAGTTGATACTCTTTTAAATCGATACAAAAACCAATTGATTTTTGCAAAACTGCAGAATTTTGTCAATAATTTAAAGAGATTGGGCTTGCAATGTTCACTATCTATTTGTGAAAGAAAAAGTGGTGCCGGAGGCCGGAATTGAACCGGCACGGCCCGAAGGCCACGGGATTTTGAGTCTAAATCAGACCTTTTTTAGTATTTTTCCAAGTAATTGCAAATCAGCAACTTTCAATGGTTCTAAGGTTTTAGGCTTCTTGTGTATTTTCAGTAGAGTTTAATGGGGTTCATTCTTCTTGAGACTAGTTAGTTAGAAGTTTGGTTAGAATTTTGAGGTGTGGGGAGGGGGGGGGAATCCCCCTCTCCTAATACTTCTATATTCCCCCTCTGAATACGAAAAAACAAAAAGGGATGAGTAATAATTAAACTTATAATTTCTTATATAGAATTTTAAGAATGGCTGTGACTTTTTATTCTTTATCTTTTGGGCTGATTACTTTTTTGACATCTTTTATCTTATCATTTTTGTCATAAATGACTAAAACCCTGCTATGTTCCTCTGAACCTGCTCCCATTTCCATTGGTGTTCCTATAACTTCCCAAAGACCAAAAGTAAACACATCTAAGGCTGCATGAGCAACTGCTCTTCCTGTGCTCGGCTTATTTCCTTTGACAATATAGTATGAGTCAACTCGTTCTTCTTTTTCATTTGTTGTAGAAGATTCTGGTGGCCCTAATTTGGCTATCACAACATCTCTTGGTGCGCCAGGGTAGAGAATAGAATCATCTTTCTGATCCTTGCCCGACATGGCCATTCCAACAGAGCAACCAGTCAAGAACAAGAGGCAAATGAATAATGCTAATTTTTTCATAATAAATCCTCCATTCAAGTTAAGAATTTTGTATGCAATTTGATTTGGATAATTTGATGAATAACAAGGAATCGAATTAATTCTTGCAAAATTAAGGAATTTTGTCAACACCAAAAGCTATTTTTAAAAGGGGGATACTTATTTAGGGTGCAAAGCTTATATGGGACCCAAGCCCACAGCACCCGAAGCAAAACAAAAAGGGTCACAGACACACTCAGGAAATGCCCTTTTTAGGCAAAAAACCTGCACGTAGCAGGGGGGTTTTTAAATAATGGCAAGGTGCATAAGAGTAACCCTACTTACTGTTTTTTGGCATGGGTTTTTGATACGTTTTTGTGTCATTCTGTTTAATTCTATATAGTTTATTTGTTGTTCTGTGTATCACTATTTAGGTCACTAATAGCCATAGAAATAGGCCGTTTTTGGCCGGAATCGGCTCATAGTGTCTATGAAAAACAAATAAAACCAAAAAAAGGTAGAATCTCATACACGGAGGCCGAAATCGGCTCATTTAGGGTTTAAAAGTGGATATAAATAGGCAATAAAATGGTAATAAATTAGTAGCAAATTAGATCAATTTGAATAATAGATTATAGGTCAAATAAGGGCAAAAACAATCAGCAATCAAAGACTGTAAAAACAAACAATATTAAATAATTATATAATGAATATTAGGCTTGAATAATGGGAA
>Ga0233430_1000899_pt1 | contig 47787 bp, 44 predicted proteins | sample SI_118_April2016_2_FD_179883 | JGI IMG/M metagenome (GOLD analysis project Ga0233430, IMG submission 179883) | Seawater microbial communities from Saanich Inlet, British Columbia, Canada - SI_118_April2016_150_MG | ecosystem: Environmental > Aquatic > Marine > Inlet | place: Canada: British... | reverse complement strand
TATTCTGCACCAATCTACCGCGGGAACCGCGGAAAGTAACGCCTGGGGACAGTATGTAAGACCCGATCCTGTCGGGCAACGCTGGACGAACCAGGAAGCCAACTTGCTTTAGCTGTTGGTAGCTCACTTAGGTCCAACGCAGCATCATCGAAAACCGTCATCATCTACCGCTATGCGGCAGGCAAAGAGCCTTTTACCTATTGGATCAACGGCCTGAGCGATCCTGTCACCTGGCGGCGAATTCGCAGCTGCCGAAATCGGAATGACCCGTCAAGGCTTGCAAAAGGTGCACTTTGCTAAGTGCAACCCGCGAATGGATAATATCAATGCCATCATGCGAGCGATGGGCTATCAACCCATGCCCCACCCTTGGGAAGTAGCCATCACACGTTAACTTGATGACAAAACCGGACAGGACAAGGGACGATTTCACGAACGGAAAAGAATGCCTACACAAGCCTGCATGAGCTACGATACTCGTTTCTAACGATGGATTTTTGGTTGTGAAGATATGAGAGGTACAGAGCCTGGGGGCGCAAGCTGCCAGGCCGTACCATTCCAAAAGGACCAAGACCCATTATTGGGGTCTTGGTACCACCAGCATCCCTGAGAATCCTGAACAGTTCCATTGTGTTGAACTGCGCGTTCTCGCTGTTTTGCGCTTATCCTGGAAGTTCGCTTTCGACGGAATAATATGGTAAACCCGCCCACCAATAAAACACCTACCAGAAGCATAATACAAGAGCATCCTCCAAACAGATAGACGGCATTATTTTCCAACAAAAGGAAAAAGCTAGGTTTCACCGTGAATGCCCATTCCTCGACGGTGGCATTGCCATCCATATCACTAATCACCATACGAACGGTATGCACCCCATCCCTTAGATTCGGGAGCATCAAATTTAATCTATCCACCCCTACAGATGCATCGGATGTACGATCGACATCATCGACGTAGATTGCAATACCCTGTGGATCAATCCCGACTCCTCCTGGATTATCAACATAGCTGGCAATGATGACGATCTGACCTGCGGAAACATCGGAGTCGGCTTCGGGTTGAGTGTTGGAGATCAGCGGCTTAACCACGTCCAAAGTCAAATTTTGAGCATTCATGATTTGATCGAACACGCCATCGTTATTAGTATCCAGTTCCAGGTCATATGCCGAAGTAGCACCAACCGCCATTTTCGCTAACAGTCTCGCCTCACTTTGAATTTCATGGCGGATTGTTTTTCGATTACTGTCGTCATCACCGACTTCGTACACTCCGATATCAAAAGCTCGGTCACTGGTCACTTCCAATTGGAAATTTTCATCCACAGGGAGAAGGTAGATAGACACTCGCCCCTCGGCGCTCATGCGCTCGGCATCGGATACCACCTGTCCGCTACTGTCCCTCAAAATAACATCTTCCGCATCCAGCCCAACTACAACCACACCGCGCAGATCGGGTGAATCGTGCAACATTCCCTGCACAAAGCGGTCCTGGGCTGTGCGCACCATAGCGGCGTCTTCATCCGAAGCTTCGAAGCGAACTGTCTCAACCCCCTGGCGAACCGGCATAGCGCAAACTCCTCCCAAGCTGGACGAGCCATGTTCGTCGGATTCATTATATACTCTGTAGATGTCTTGTAAACATTGAATGACGTCGTTGAGCTTCTTGGCACTCACCTTAGTAAAAATGCTCGTATCGGCTCTATTCCGCAATTCTTCCGTTATCATAGCAGCTGTGTTTTGCCCCAGAGCATAACTGTCCTTAGCATAAATGTAGGTAAGATAGTCAATTACGTTGATAGTTTCGCCTATCCCAGGCAAAAACCGCGCCACACATTTAAAAACAACCCCAAACCAATTATGCGGTGTCAAGGCACCATCCTTTAGAAATGTGTGCAGCCAACTGGCATCAGAGCCTGTGTTTAGAGCGAAAATGGTGTCGTTATTTGGCAGAAAAGCATCATGCAGGTATGAGGATGTGGTTAAGTTTTGAGGCCTGACACTAATGTTGAACCAATTGCTGCCATCGATAACTGGGATAACGTAGGGCATGTGAGGCGTATCAATCATTGTAACGAACATCCCTCCATCATCGTGTTCCCATCTGGCAGGGTAATCGTAAACTAACTTGTTGTTCCCATCCTTATTCACCCGGCTAATCTCAACACGCAGCGCCATCTCGTGGGGTGCATCAATGTTGAATCGCTCCAATTCCAAGCTAGGTTGGGCATAATCCTGAAAATATACTTTGATAAAAGCTTGCTGCCCGGTATATCCCGTGAAGCCAGCTTCTTCAATGCGGGTAATGCCAAGTTCCAGCGCCTGCACCCTGACATCTTTGATAACTGATGCATTCGTCACCCTTTCTTGGATTGATACACTCTGGATTTCCTCTGCAGAGCCACTTAGATAGCCCTCCCAATTGTAATAAACAACTGCTTCTCCATTTGCATCCGCGTCTAGGCTGAATTCACTTCCCTCTTGATAGCTATTGTAAATAAATTTCCCGAAGCTGGTCATACTTGAAAATGTAAGCCCAACATTAGGCACAGGTTTATTCCACGGATCAAGCACGCTAACCTTGAACGCTACGGGGAAGTTGCACTCCTGCTCGCAGGCTGGAAGATAGGAGTTGTACTGTACATCAAGGTGATACTGACTGACATAGATTCGTTGATAAACTGTAATATTGGCGACGTTATCCCTGACCGAGAGTGTAATTTCATGCCTATCAGTCGCAAAGGTAAGTCCAGGGTCAGGCTTGAAAGCAGTGTATGTCACAAAAATCTCGCCATTCGCATCGGTGGTGGCCTTGGATGGATAGATCGTTCCTGGCCCCGCACCATCCTCTGAGCTGATCATCAAGCTTATCGTGCGGTCTTTGACCGGTTTTCCCTGTAGGTCGATGACAATGATTCGCATTTTTGATGTACTGCTGCCGTCTGCAAGTAATTCCGTCTTGTCAGGGATGATAATAATTGGCTGTTCCCTCTTCTTTTGGAGAGAAAAGTCATATTGCACGACGCCGCGGCCAGTGCTTTGCGGATCAACGACTGTTAATAAATAATATCCGTTGGTATCCGTCTGAGTTGATGCAAAAGGCGCTCCGGATACAATTTCGATTGTCGCACCAACAATCACATCCCCTGTGTCTTCGTCAAAAACGAAACCGGAGATCTCGGTTGATCCACTTTTCTCGCTATTATCAAAACTCATAGGAATTGAGTTATATCCGATGGCAGATGCCACTAACGTAATTGTCCCACCTATTTGAGGCGTTTCGCCTGGCATGAATGTGACAGTTGGATCAGATGGTGTAACTGGCACATCTGGCGTGATCGTCGCTGGAGATTCTGTCGGATCACTAGTTGAACCTTCAGTAATAAGTCCATGGGCTACGAAGTTGCGATATGCAACTTCAAGATACGCTTCTGCTCCTAGTCCACTTTCTTGATAATCCCAAACTTCAAAGTAAAATCGATCAATACTAAATTCGATTGTTGTGGCTCCAAAATAATCTTTTGAACAAGCTGTTTTGCCATGGAAAATACTTTCCTTAAAAACCTCATAGGCCATATTCGACCCACATGTAAATGGATGCCTATTTTCTAGTTCAGATGCAGATTCATAAGTCCATATAAAAATGTAAACAAGACCGTTTAGGTGAGTATCAGGAATCCCTGTTTCCCGATTCTTAATCAGGTAGCGGCCCGGATAAGAATCTTGGCTGTAATCGATTGGTACGCTCCACCCTAACTCTTGCTGGATTGCGGCCAAAGCTTGCCGAATGAGCATATCTTGCGGGTCCTGTTGCGTTGGACTTGCATATACAGAGACAGTCGAGGTTGAGAATAGAACGATTGTCAATATAAAGAGAAATATTTTTCTAATATCTGTTATTGGAATATCCAACTGAAATAGTGGATAGTGCATCTCGAAGCTCCCCGTCTTACTAATAGCGTTCAAAATATTTTGAATCTGGCTACTGTTTTCATTATACTCGTTTTTCACCTTGGTCTACCATTAGAACTCATCTATGGTCAAAGATTTCATATCATTTTTTTCGAAACGATATTGCCGAAATCAATACGAGATGAGGAAAAATCGCATGTTGCAATAGAATATATTGACTCCTTACACGGGGAGAAGCACAAAGCACAATAGTTTTCGTTTGAAATTAAGAGACAATAAGGCCTCTTTTAAAAGAAAAATGCTGCACAATTGGTGCAGCAATCGCTTGGGTTGTCCTAGAAGCGTGTCCACGGGGTTCTGTGTACCCTGAATTACTTCGGGTGGTGTCTACTACCCCGTCGGGACCACAGAGTGTGATTTGGGTATAATAGAAAACTCGGAGGTGTTATTAGCTCGCTGAGTTTTCTTGTTTTAATATGGTATTTTTCGGTCGAAAAGAAAGAACTTGGGTTAGCGATAACAGATTATTACTAACCAATAAAAAATTGGTGTCATTAAAATCCAAGGGATTTGTGTTTGGAATTTAACAGATTTGCCCCCGATTTTGAAAAGTGTTGGATTCCACCATGGGCCCGCCGGGGAAAGAGGAGCCCAGGATAGGGATGTTTCGTTATCATTTAATTGGTCATGATATACGATTAGTTCGACATATATATTCTGTCCCACAAACCAAATAAACAAAATTACAAATGCGCCCCACCGCCAACTCTCAAAAGGGATTGTATCGAAATCGTAAAAAAACCATACCAGCAATAACCCTACGGAACAAATAGATACGGAATCTCCAAGAGAATTCAAAAGCCAATTTATATTCTGGGGAATGGCGCGGTTTAGGGCTTCGGGCCTACGATCACCCACATTTTGACCTCCAACGAGTCCATAGGTAAACCAAATTTCCCAACCCAAAGCACACAGCAAAAAAGAAATCAAGAATACGACAATAACCCAATCGGGAATCTTGTTAAACATATACAGAACTGAGATAATAATAGCAGGGAGCAATGCACTGATATAAACTAGGCGAACGGTTTTCTTCTGCATTTTTGTAAGCTCGTCTGCATTTTTCGAATTTGCGTTTTGTGATATCGGCATGATTGCTGCTTTCTTGATTTTTGGCAATGTCCTTGTAAATGAATAACATATGCAGGAATCTCGTTAGTTAGTTTTCATCGTAAGATGAACACCGGCTGTTCTGAATGTTTTTGGTAGAGCGAGTATCTTTGGGCTAATGCCGACATATTTTTGGGCATCCTGTAATGCATCATCAAAAGTCGCCCGTGTTTTCATTCCCATCGCACGCGCATAACCGGGTTCATATGCCCCCACGATATAGATTGCAGCGCAATGTATATCGGCAATGTGACCACATGAGATCATTGAAAATCCATGGTAAGGGTGGTATCCAAAATTGAAGCGGTATTTGTCGATATACTCTTGCTTGTTGCTAAAATATTCCCCATATTTGGCTAACTCGGGCAGGGTATTATGATAATCTTTTTGGAAAAGGTCGTATAGCTCTCGATAGGCAGGGAATTCTTCATCATGGAAGTATCCATTACAAATCGAAGAACATATTACGACACAATTTTCATTCATAACGCGTTTATGTCGGATAATATTTGCAGCTAAAGCCTGCATTATGAGGATAGGATTCGTACCATGTCCATTGCCATAATGAAAATTTTGGGGCATACCAAACATCATCACATCAAATTTTTCATTGGCCCAAGGAATATATGTCCGCTTGTCGGCTACATCCCAAGCCAGAGGTTGCATTTCTTCAGCATATCCTGAAAATATGGCGATTTGACGCTGGGAAGTATCCAATACGGCATCGCACATGAAGAATTTTCGCCCCATACACTGCTCCATGTGTTGGCCAATGGAATCCATTTTCGATCGCATCGTACTCTTCGAAGATACGGGCGTAAAATCATCTGCATGCATTACTTTTGGGATGTGGTGAGCCGCTATGCATTTCCAATGGGTGATTCCCGTAGCAGCCATCTTGTATCCGCCAGAATACCCTCCATAGGGATTTCCAAGCACATGTCCAATGAGTATGGCGAGGTCAGATTCGTAAACATCTTTATTTATAATGATGTGGTTGCCCTGTTCATCAAATCCTAGATCGACCAAGTTGTCCCAATCTTCGGCATCATGATTTTCAATCTGGTGGGTGGGCATAAACTCGCTGAAAATTTGATCGCCAAGAATTAAACGGATTTCTTCATCCGTGTTTTTTCTATGTAATCCGATTGCACAGATTAACTTGATATCTTCTTTGTTGACTCCAGCGTTGAGGCATTCCTCAATCAATATTGGGATGCAAGTTTTTCGGTGAGAAGATTCTTGAAAGCCCCCCTTAACACGGTCTGGAAAGCAGATAGTTACTTTGGAACCTGGACCTACTAATTCCGAAATAGGAGGCATTCCAATGGGGTTTTTGATTGACTTACGTGTGGCCGTGTAGACATCTTCCAAATGTGGTGGATCGGGAACCGTTTCTCCTGGAATGAATATTTCTGCCGAATCGGGAAGCTCTGCATTCATGTAGCCTTGTCCGTATTCAAACTGTACTGTCTTCATCTTATCTCCTTATCTGTCCAAGCCGCTCATGACACATATTTTTCAATAATGCCTTTTAATCCCATTACATCAAAACCGATATCGCCCGTAAACCTTGTCAGAGCTACCAATCCCCCCCCGATTGTATCGATGCTGGCAATCATTCCGGCGTTTTCTTCTTTAAGGCCGCCACCATATACAACGATAGGCTTGAAACCAAAGGTGCCGTTTACAATATTTCCGATATAGCTTGAGACAAAGCTGATGTATTCTTTTCCAGGCGGTGTTTTTCCTGGGCCAATTGCCCAAATTGGTTCATAACCAATGACAATTTTCTGATCAGGGTAGCTATTCACGCCTTTTAAGTTTTGGCTGAGTTGTGATTTCAACACTGTCTCGATGCGAAGCTGTTGTTCAGAAAATTCCCCTTTGCCTCGTTCTTCCGAAGTCTCTCCGACACACAAGAGCACATTCAGACCAACATTCAGAGCAGATATTACTTCAGCATTGATCAATTCGTTGATCGCTTCCGATACTCTGGTCCGAAGTGCGGAATTGTGAGTTACAGAAGGCTCAAATGAGGTGATAATTTGCGATTTTGCTTTTCTTTCTTCAGAATGCCCAATCATTGCCCAAGAACACCCAAGACTCTTTGCTGCGCTGGCTGGCAAGCTACTTGTAAATGCACCAAAGTTCCCGCCAGGGCTGACATCATCCCAATGCACACCTTGGCAGCCAACCGCAATCGCCACCGTCTTTTCTTCAGGGTAGCTGCTTAGTATATTTGCAGCCGCCGGTACTAACCCCTCTGGAAGTAGATAATAAACTTGGATACCTGGCATCATGCCAAGGCCGTATTCGACGCTTTCCTCGATCACACTTTCAATCCAGTGGATCGGATTGTCATCGGGACACAATCCACCATATTTTTTTGAAACATCAAAGCGTTTTAGATTTATAAATATTTCTGACATTGCCGCGTCTCCTAATTTGAATCGTACCAAATTTTTTTTAGCGTACTAGAAAAATATGATGGTTAACTATTTTGGATGACGTGCAGGGCCACTTTGGCGATGTTGTCTGCTGTAAATCCAAATGCAGCATACAAATCTTGCCAGGGTGCACTGGCTCCAAAGTGATCCAGTCCAATAATAGCGCCCGAATCTCCTACCCATCGTTCCCAGCCAAAGGGGCTTCCAGCTTCGATGGCAACGCGTGATTTCACTTTTGGCAAAAGAACGCTTTCTCGGTATTCTTTCGATTGTTGTTCAAACAATTCCCAACTGGGCATAGCAACAACCCTGACATGGATTCCCATATCCAGTAATTTTTTTTGAGCTTCCAGCGTAGGATGAACCTCGGAACCTGTTGCGATAAGTATGGCATCGGGCATAGTCTTTTTTGATTCGGAAAGTATATAAGCCCCCATTTTTAAATTCCCCGCTGGAGCATATTGATCCCGATCAAGAATTGGAATAGGTTGGCGAGTAAGCAAGATGCTCGTTGGACCGCTGGTATTCTTTAATGCTACTCGCCAGGCTTCAATCACCTCGTTCATATCACTGGGGCGGATACACACATGATTGGGAATTGATCGCAAGCCTGCAATGTGTTCAATGGGTTGATGGGTAGGCCCATCTTCGCCCAGACCGATGCTATCATGAGTAAAAATAAATATTTCTCTTAGTCCCATCATCGACGCTAATCGGAGTGCGGGACGCATATAGTCGGAGAATACCAGAAATGTAGCCGCATAGGGCAAGATCCCGCCATGCAATGCTAATCCGTTGGTTATGCTAGCCATGGCGTGTTCGCGCACACCATAGCGCAAATTGCGGGCAGAATAACTGGCAGCAGATAAATCGCCAGAATTTCGGTTTATAGTCTGTGTAGCGGGTGCTAAATCTGCAGAACCGCCGATAAGTTCAGGTATTTTTGCTTCGATGGCATTGATGATATCCCCGGTGGCCATACGGGTCGCAGACCCTTCAGAGTCAGGCGGATAGAGCGGGGGAAGACTATTCTCCCACTCAAGCGGCAATTCACCATGCATAACTCTTTCAAATTCTTTAGCATCATGAGCATATTTTTGCTGATACTGCTGAAAATCACGCTGCCATTCTGATGCCCATTTTTCCCCCGCAGCTTTCGCATTCTGAAAATACGCACTTACATCTTCAGGAATATGAAACGGTTCAATCGTTGGCCATCCTAAAGCTTGTTTTGTGGCAATAAGCTCATCTTCACCTAGCGCGCCCGCATGAGCTATTGATTTTCCCTGTTTTGTTGGTGAACCATATCCGATAATCGTGCGAATGGCTATCAGAGATGGTTGTTTTAATGTGTCTTTGGCGAGTTGGATAGCTGACTCGATTGCATCCGTATTATTCCCATCCTCAACCCGTTGGACATGCCACCCATACGCTTCAAAACGTTTTAGCACATCCTCTGAGAAAGCAAGCTCTGTAGAACCTTCAATAGTTATTTGATTATCGTCATAAAGACAAATCAATTTGCCCAAACGCAGATGTCCAGCAAGAGAGGCTGCCTCAGAAGTGACCCCCTCCATCAAGCCTCCATCTGAAGTAATTACGTAGGTGTAATGATCAACAATCTTGGGAACATCCGGTCTATTGAACGAATCAGCCAGGTGTGCCTCAGCAATAGCCATTCCCACGGCGTTCGTAAATCCCTGACCCAATTGGCCTGTCGTCGTTTCCACACCTGGGACATGATGCACCTCTGGATGTCCTGGTGTTCGGCTATTAAGCTGGCGGAAACATTTAATATCTTCAAGTGAAATATCATACCCAGTAAGGTGTAAGAGAGCATAAAGCATGGATGATGAATGCCCGCTTGAAAGTACGAAACGATCTCTGTTGGCCCAATCAGGATGGGTTGGGGAATGGCGCAGAAAACGTGTCCATAACACATATGCCATCGGTGTAATCCCAAGAGGTGTTCCAGGATGCCCGGAATTTGCTTTTTCTATAGCGTCAGTGGCTAAAAACCGGATTGTGTTGATACATTTTTTGTCTATAACCATGATGACTCCCTATTTACTTTTGCAGCAGGCTTATTCTGCTTCCATTGTTTTTATCATTTCGATTCTTTTGGCGTGTACCCCTCCGCTGAATCTTCCCCGAAGCCAGTTTAACGCTACTCTCTCTGCTTGCGCTTTATCGATTATCCAAGCCCCCATGCAGAGAACATTAGCATCATTATGATCCCTGCTCATGATTGCAGGTAGCACATCGTAGCAGAGGGCTGCTCGAACACCCTTAACTTTGTTTGCGGCGATACTCATCCCAACCCCAGTGCCGCAGAATAAAATTCCGCGATCAAATTTCCCCGAGGCTACACCTTCTCCAACCATTTTGGCGAAGTCCGGGTAATCTGCTGGGTCGGGGGAATGGCAACCGACATCAATAACATCGTATCCATTTCCCCGTATTTTTTCAACAAGATATTGTTTATGCTCAAATCCCGGTGCATCACACCCAATTGCAACAATCAAAGCTCACTCCTTAGTTTACTGATTTCCTTCTGCAGGAATTGATAAGCAAAACCGGCTTCCTCTTTGGCATTTAAATCAGGGATTGCTTCGATAGAACAAGGTCCTTTATATCCAATCTCTTGGAGCGTCTGAAATATCGATTTCCAATCAATATGGCCCATTCCCGGCACTTTACGGTTGCTGTCGGCGATATGGACATGCCCGATGCGTGATCCAGCAATACGCAAAGATGCATTAATATTTTGCTCTTCAATATTCATATGGAATACGTCAACGAGCAGGTCAAATTTTGGCAACTCGAAAGTATCCATGAAAGCCAAAGCGTCTGTAACCGAGTTGATCAGCCGGGTTTCGTACCGATTGACTGGCTCGATAATTATTTGTACCCCAGATTTCTGTGCGTGCTCGTAAAGGTCAAAGAGACTCTCTGCCAGCCATTTCAATCGATCACTTCCATCTTCACTTCCTCGCAGCACGCCAATTGGTACCATGGCACCAAGCTCTGCGGCAAGATCAATTTGTCTTTTCATTCTTCGAACGAGTTCCTTACGGATATTATCCCGTGGCGAAGATAGGTATAATCCATCATCAACAAAAGCCGAAACGGCTGCAATGATGAATACTTCCAAACCCACGCACTTTATTTTATTAATAACCTGATCAAGACCGGGTTCCCCCGCATTTTTGATAAAAAGGTCCAGTCCTGAATATCCTAATTCAGCAATAGCTCCTAATTTTTGGTCCAATTCTCCGGAAAACATGATTGGCCCAAAGCTTGTAGGAAATGTTGATACTGATATCCCGAATTTCATCCTTTAGTACTCCAAAATATTTATTTTTACGATTTCAGCTTGCCTTTTAATACCCGGCAGAGATGCGATTATTGTCTAGGAAATTTTGTTGTGGATTGCCGAACAATAAGCTTTGGTTCCAGAATTCTTATTCTTTGGACTGTATTGGCATTGCCAATACGCTCCAGTAGCATTTCGGTGGCGAGTTTGCCCATCTCAACCATCGGTTGAGAAATCGTAGTTAGTTGGGGACAAGTGTATTGGGCCATTTGAATATCATCGAAGCCAACAATGGAAATATCTTCAGGGATCCGCAAACCCAAATCAGATGCCGCTCGCATCGCGCCAATGGCCATGAGATCATTACAAGCAAAAATCGCAGTGGGACGATTGTCACGTGATAATAGTTGCTGAGCAGCACTATGGCCACCCTCAAATTGAAAATTCGTTCGAACAATCAAGTTGTCATCAATGGGTATACCCGCATCGCGCATCGCTTTTTGATAGCCAATAATGCGTTCGGCGTTGGGAGTAAATTCGGGCGTACCTCCGATGCAACTTATGCGCTTGTGACCTAAACCTATTAGGTGGGAAGTTGCTAACCAGCCTCCCAGGTGGTTATCGGTACGAACCGAATCGATATCAATGTCTGGGACAAAGCGGTCCACAACAGCCAGGGGAATTCCTTGCTCATGGATATCATGCAAGTGTTGAGTTTGTTCTCCAACCCATGCACCCACGAAAAGAATGCCATCCACGCGTTTATTTATCAAAAGCTTTGTGTAGGCTATTTCTTTCTCAAGATTGCGGTCAGAATTACAGAGGATCACGTTGTACCCTTCATCAAAACTGAGGGATTCAACGCCCCTTGATACCTCTGCATAAAAAGGGTTGGCACTGTTTGGAACAATTAGACCAATCGTTCCAGTTTCATTTTTGCGTAAACTCCTTGCCAGAATGTTTGGATGATAGCCCAACTCTTTCATAGCATTCAATACACGCTGGCGCTTTTCTTCACTGACCGGTCGAGTCTCATTGAGGATATGCGAGACGGTTGTTTTGGATACTTTGGCCAGGTCAGCCACATCTTGCATAGTAGCATTTTTTGTTTGCATAGGATGGCCTTCTCAATAGGGAAGAAGATTACTAAATTCAGTTATCTTTGCGCAATCGGTTGCGCAATCGGTTGCATAATTTGGATGTATGTATTATAATCATACCATAACATCAGAAAATTTGCACGAAATACATGGGATTTCCGCCATTTAGCGCCTAAAGAACTACTATTTGGATATGTGAGTAGCGATTTCCTGTATAGCAATCGGTTGCGCAAGTAATTTTCTCGCTCAAGCAATTATCTGGATTTCCCGCATATCAGCTAACAAGAATTTCGCGATTTAAGAGATGAAAGAAGGAGGTCAAAATAAAAAATTTGAATTTACCACAAAAACTAAGATCATTTACCAAAAAATAATTTTTACAAGAACTTTAGGAGAAAAAGATGAATAAGCGATTGTATTGGTTGGTTGCTAGCCTGGTGGCCCTAAGCCTCCTGCTAAGTGCTTGTGGGCAGCCAGATGATGCCCCGGTTGCCGATGAACCGGCTGCTGCAGATGTTGCTGTGGAAGAGCCTGTGGCGGAGGAAGTTGTCGCTGAAGAACCCGCAACAGAAGAACCTGTGGCAGCAGCGCCCGCAGAAGAAGATGTTGTCACGATCAAATGGCTCACATTAAGTAACTGGCCAATCGAAGGTTCTGGATTCCTTGAAGAATTTTACAAGGAATATCCAAATATTCAGGTTGAGATGGAAGCCACAACCATTAACCAACTCTATGAAGCGATTCAGGTTCGGGTTGGTGGTGGAGCTTCTGATCCGGATGTGTTCCTGGTCAATGGCCCCATGACAGCAAGTTATGCCTATCGTGGATTGTTAATGCCACTCGATGATGTTTTTACTGAAGAAGAAAAGGCAAACTATTATCCAGCCTGTTTGGAAATTGGAACATATGATGAGCAATTTGTTTCCGCTCCAATTCATAACTCTACCCAAAACCTCTACTATAATGCCGATCTGTTTGCCGCGGCTGGCATCACCCCGCCTGCGCAAGATGAACGCTGGACATGGGAACAGGTTACTGAAGCTGCCAAACAGCTTACCGTAGATGAAGATGGTGATGGCACCCCTGATGTCTGGGGCTTCAATTTTGAACAAATAGAGCTCTTTTATCAGTTACAGCCACTTCCTCTTTCTATTGAGTGCTGCCAATCCATTAGTGATGATGGTTTGCATGTGGAAGGGATCATCAATGGCGATAATTGGGTTGAAGCTTTCACTTGGTACGGCAATCTATTTAATGAATGGGGCGTAGCGCCAAAAGGTGCTGTCTCCACAGTTGAATTGTTTATGGCAGGAAAGATGGCGATGTTCTTGGGCGGCCCCTGGAATGTGAATACGCTGGCCGGAGCTGAAGATTTAGGATTTGATTACGGAATTTCACTTCACCCTTATTTTGAAGGTGGCGTAGTAGTAACCCCAACCAGTGGATGGCATTTAGGAATCAATGCAAATACCGAAAAAGCTGAAGCCGCCAAAACTTTTGTGCACTGGTTCACCACAGAAAATGGTGGCAAGGCCTGGTATTCACACGTCCGATCTGCTTTATCTGGACAAATAAGTGTAAATGAGTGGATTGGCTCTGCTGAAGAATATTCCCAAGCGCCATGGAATTACATTCAGGTGGCAATTGGTGAATTGGATTCGAATCCAATAATTCGTCCCCCTGTTGTGGGCTATCTGGAATATTCGCAACTGATCGAAACGGCCTTTGCTGATATTCGTAATGGGGCCGATCCCAAAGAGGCCCTTGACCTCATCGCCTTGCGTATTGAAAGTGAATTGGCGAAGTACGCTCCGTAAAAAGATACATCACTACACAACCAAGGGAGCGTTTTAATAAACGCTCCCTTGTCAATTGCTTGTTATCAGTACAAAGGGTAAAAAAACCAATAATGAAGATAAAACGAGAACATTTCGCTCCTTATATGTTATTGTTTCCCGCAATTGCGCTGTTGTTGCTATTCCGGGTATACCCGATGATTTCCACTATCATTGAAAGTTTTTATACGAACAATTTAACTGCAAATGCCAGAGAATTTGTTGGCATTGCTAACTTCCAACGAATCCTAGATGATCCAATATTTTGGATTTCTTTGAAAGTTACGTTTGTATTTAATTTGATTAATATTCCAATTCAAACGATATTGGCACTTGCGGTAGCTGTCATCCTAAACATGCGCGTGCGTGGTATTTCACTATTTCGCAGTATCGTAATGATTCCGATAGCTGTATCTCCAGTGGTGAGTGCTACCCTCTGGAAAACCATGATGGATTACAACGCCGGTGTAATAAATGGCCTTTTGGCAATTGTTGGGGTACCCAGGCAAGAATTTTTCTTGGTTAAAGAACAGGCGCTTTGGTCTATTGTGATTGTAACGGCCTGGAAGGGAATCCCCTATATGATGATCTTTTTCCTGGCGGGTTTACAAGAAATCCCGATATCTCTTCTAGAAGCAGCGGCAATAGATGGGGCTAATCGCTGGCAAAGTTTTATGAAGATTACATTACCGCTATTACGGCGCGTATTTGCCTTTGTTTTAGTCACCGATACAATTTTAAATTTAATACTATTTGCTCCAATATGGCTAATTACCAGAGGCGGACCACAGTTGTCCACAGATTTAATCATGTATGAAACCTATCGCCGCGGATTAGTGTATGGAGATTTGGGAGCGGCTTCTGCCATGTTGATTGTTGTTATTTTGATTGTAGCAATAGTTCTGGGATTAGAGTTCCTCGTACTTCGTTCTAATGTCGATTAGATAAGGCATATGAAAAGGATCACAGTATGACAGCAATTAACAAAATTCAAAACAGTTCTACGCTCACGAAATTGAAATCTCTAAAGAGGAAAAAAGTTTTTGGAATTGTTTTGAATCGGACAGTTGTTTATATTATATTGATCGTTCTGGCACTGATTACGTTAATCCCATTATTATGGGCAATTTCCGCATCTTTCACGCCACTCGATAAGGTGTTCAAATACACTTACCCATTTACACTAAAAGCATTTATTCCTCAGGAATTTACCTGGGAAGCATACCGGAATCTTTTTGACGCCGGTATGGGCAATGCGATAAAAAATTCGCTGATTCTAGCATTTTCTTCGGTTTTCTTTGGCGGCATAATCAGCGCTATGGCTGGGTTTGCATTCGGGAGTTTTGATTTTCCTGGCAAAAACGCAATATTTGCTATGGTTGTTTTTACCTTTATGATTCCCACCGATATTATTGCCATTCCTTCGTATATGCTAGTCCGGCGTTTGGGTTGGCTAAACTCGTATGCTGGGCTAATCATCCCCAGTTTGGCCCACGGTATGGCCATATTCTTGTTTACACAGTTTTTTAAGGGGTTTCCAAAAGAATTATTAGAGGCCGCGCGCGTGGATGGGGCTTCATGGCTGCGAATTTTTATCAGTATTGTTTTGCCAAACTCAAGGCCCGTTATTCTGAGTGCTGCATTATTGCTCTTTGTGGGTCAATGGGGCGCGTTTTTCTGGCCTTTACTGGTTGCCCCTACGCCGGAAATGCAGGTAGTTCAGATGGCGGTAGCTACTGCGCAAGGTGAATACCGAACTTTATGGAACGAGTTAATGGCAGGCGCGTTAATTGCCGCCATTATCCCGATATTAATAATTCTTCCGTTCCAGCGTTACTATATTGAAGGGATCAGTGGTACTGGATTAAAAGGCTAACTTTTATTTTCAACATCATGTAAAGAAGCATAGACACTCAATACGTGAGGGAACATGCTTTCTTTTGAAGAGGAGAATTTGGAATGACAAATGCAAATAATGTACCAAAAAGAATCCCCGTTATCGTCGAGACGGACATTGGCAGCGACATGGATGACATGTGGGCGTTGGTGATGTTACTCAGATCACCTGAATTGGATCCCAGGCTGATTGTTTCAGGAACAGGAGATACCTTCACAAGGGCAAAGCTGATATCGAAAACCTTAGAAATTGCTGGGCGTACGGATATCGAAGTGGGGGTAGGGATTCCATTAGAAAATATAAAACTGCCTCAAGCTCCCTGGGTTGAAGACTATAAACTTGATGAGTATCCGGGCAAGGTCCACATCGATGGTGTTGGGGCTATCATCGATATGATCATGAATTCTACGGAGGAATATACCCTTCTTTGTCTTGGCCCGTTACCGAATATTGCTGCTGCCCTGACCCGCGAACCTGAAATTGCTAACCGAGTCCGTTTTGTCGGGATGTTCGGCAGTATTTACAAGGGGTATATGGGAGCACCGGATCCCATATCTACCTTTAATATTGGCAGGTATTCCTATTCGGCACGTCATGTATTTAACGCTCCGTGGGATATGACAGTGACACCAACAGACACATGTTCCGTTGTCCGCCTCGCAGGAGAAAAATATCAGAAAGTTCGTGATTGTAAAGACCCCCTTGTTCAAGCGTTAATAGAAAATTATCGTATCTGGAAACAATCCGATGAGTTGAATGATTTCTACAAGAACCTTGATCCGGATGTGGAAAGTTCGATCTTATTTGATACGGTTGCCGTATATCTAGCTTTCTCAGATGAATTGCTCAAGATGGAGAAGTTGGGCTTGCGAGTTACACCAGATGGCTTCACCCGGGTAGATGAAAGCGCGAAATTGGTCAACTGCGCACTGGAGTGGAGAGATTTGGAAGCGTTCGAAGATTTCTTGGTAGATCGCCTCACACAAGGGAACTAGGTTGTTACTATGCCCCACGAAACAATGAGCCCAAAAGAACGTTGGTTGGCTGTGCTAAATAAAAAGCAACCAGATAGAATCCCGATGGATTATTGGGGGACTCCTGAAGTATCTGCCAAGCTAATAAAATATTTTGGCATCAGCGACAAAAGTGAAACGGAGATCATCGCAGGATTCGGTCAAAATAGATTTTTGCCAACCAAAGAAGCAATTCCCACCAGCCGATTACTTGAACGTGAAGCGTTGAAGCGTCTGAATATTGACTTTGTTATCAGACTAGAAGCAACCTATACTGGTCCTCAGCCTGAGTTGGGCAGTGACCCTTTTGGATGTCGCTACCGTTCAGTGGATTATGGGGAAGGAACATATACAGAATGTACCCATAGCCCTCTCGCCGAGTTTAATTCCGTTGCTGAAATTGAGCAAAATTACACCTGGCCTGAACCGGATTGGTGGGATTATTCGACGATCCCTGAACAGATTGATGGATATGATGATTACCCTATCCGGGCAGGTGGCTCAGAACCATTTCTTTTTTATAAATACTTGCGCGGGGATTCGCAAGCCTTTATGGACCTGGTGATCCAACCGGAGATCGTTCACTATTGTTTGGATAAGCTATTTGATTTGGCGTATGAAAATACCCGCCGCATGTATCAACTAATCCCTGATGCATCCAGCGGACTTGTGCTCACCTATGTCAACGAAGACCTTGGAGGGCAGAGCGGCCTGCTCTATTCGCCGCAACACATCCGCGAATTTCTCTTCCCGCGCATGAAACGCATCGTTGATCTAGCCCATAACGCTGGAGGATATGTATTCCACCATGATGATGGCAGTATTTGGAAGATTATTCCTGACCTGGTCGATTTGGGTATTGATATTCTAAACCCCATCCAGTGGCGATTAAAAAATATGGCTCGCGAAGACCTGAAGCATGAATTTGGCGAGAAGCTAATCTTTCATGGTGGTGTAGATAACCAGCATACGATGCCCTTTGGATCGGCAGATGATGTTCGGAAGGAAGTTATAGACAACATCAAAATCTTGGGAGAAGACGGCGGGTATATTATCGCCCCATGCCATAATATACAGCCAAACACACCTATTGAGAATATATTGATGTTATATGAAACGGGGTACGAGTTTGGTTTTAGGAAAAGAATATGAAAAAACGCATTGATATTATCGTTCCTGATTCGGTATTAGACGATAATCCGCAAAAAATTGAACGATTTGAAAAGACAAAAAAACTCGAACCAACGGATCGAGTGCCCGTATATGCTGGGTACTACATGGAAGCTATGCTTATTGGGAGCGGAAATAGATTTAGGCAAATGATTGAAAGTCCTCAAGAGCAAATGCGCTGCTTGATTGAAAATCAAAAATGGCGCATGGAAAATGTGCGCGATGACTTCCCGTTGAATATCGAACAGATAACGATTGAACCAAACTTTGGTGCATTGCGTGGGGTTGAATTCCCTATTGAAATCAAATGGCATGGTGATGACATGCCAAAATCGGTTCATCCGTTAAAGAATATTGAAGAGATCGATAATTTAGCAATTCCATCTCCTGATTCTGGCGTTAATGCAAAGCGGATTGAGTATTTCAAAGCTATGAGGAAAATGGTTGGAGATTATGATATTCGCTTGAATGGAAACCCTATTGAACTAAAAGTAGATTTAAATCACCCTGGAGGGCCAATCCCATCGGCTTTTGCACTTTGCGGCCCAAATCTATTTATGTGGATGATACTAGACCCCGACAGGATTCATAAATTACTTGAGATCACTACAAAAAGCCATCTGCAAGTCATCAAATATTTTGATGAGTTAACTGGCCGTGAACCAGGGCACTGGGTCTGGGCTGGCTGCGATACTGGAGAACTGATTAGTCCGGCAATGTTTAAAGAATTTGTAGTGCCCTACTATCGAAAAATTTGGAAAGTTCAAAATCGGCCTCGTGTATTCCATATGTGCGGAAAAATTAACCACCTTCTGGAGATCATTAGGGATGATATGGAGATTGATGTTCTTGAACACTTTGGATTCCCAACAGATCGAAATAAATTAGCTGCTACATTCGCTGGAAAAATACTATTGAGGGGTGGCCCTCACCCCGCATTGATTAAAGATGGCCCACCAGAAAAAATCATTGCTGAGTGTGTAGATTACATCACGACGGTAGGCCAAAAGGGCGGTTTTATTTTATCAGAAGGTGCAACCATTGTGCCTGGAACCCCTCTTGAACATATTGATGCAATGGTTGATGCATCCAAACGTGTTGGGAATATCGTAGATAAACAATAGAGGAAAATCATGAAAAAATCACTTTCACAGATGTTTGACGGAATAATGAATGGGGACATAGAACAAGTAAAGGAATCTGTTAAAGCCGCGGTTGATGGCGGTATGTCCGCTGATGAAATCTTGCACAGTGGACTCATTCCTCCGATGGCGGAAGTTGGCCGTTTATTTGAAGAAGGAGAATATTTTGTGCCTGAGATGCTCGTTGCGGCGCGAGCCATGCAAGGAGGGCTTGATATCATCAGACCCTTGCTGCTCGATGCAGATATCCAACCAATTGGGAAAGTCGTTTTGGGAACGGTGAAAGGTGACCTGCACGATATTGGCAAAAACCTAGTTGGCATGATGCTTGAAGGTGGCGGATTCGAAGTCATCGATTTAGGCACCGATGTTTCTCCCGAAACATTTGTTGATTCTATCAAGAAAAATGGGGCCGATATTTTAGGGATGTCTGCCCTTCTAACAACAACAATGCATCAAATGGAAGCGACAATTAGTGCTGTCAAAGAGACCGGGATCAGAGATGCGGTAAAAATAATCATTGGAGGTGCTCCAGTCACTCCTGAATTTGCGGAGAAAATTGGTGCAGATGGGTTCGCTCCGGATGCAAGTCAGGCTGTCCGTTTGGCAAAAACATTAACAGGGGTATTATGATTAACCCACATCATGCTATTGAATCCACAAAAGTCTTGATTTGCGTTATTCGTAGCGCTGTTCTGCAGTTATCTTATATCCAGACGACTCACCTGCCAAGCTTGTAAAAGCGAGTATCCAATGGCAGTGGATATTGTGAAACTTGAAATCAATCAAAAGCAGAGGATTTCGCTTCGTGCGCGCATATTCGCAAATGTAGAAAATCTATTTCAATTCGCTCAACCCTACGCGTCGCTTGTCAATTTCATATTGAGGTGGTTTGGTAAGATTATTGCATTGTTTCTAGGAACACATTCGAAAAGGTCATTCCCCATTCTTCAAAGACAAACTTTTAGTTCTTGGTATAAAATATCCGACAAAAAAACCATTTCAAATGGAAAAAGCAACCAGATAGTTTTTTTTCATGATACTTTTATGGAATATACTGAAGCACATATTGGTCAGGCAGCGATTAAAGTATTAGATACCGCTGGCTTTGAAACGATCATCCTGTATGGGAAATGCGATTCTGGACGTCCGGCTCTATCAAATGGATTTCTCGATGATGCTGTTAAGCTCGCCCATCATAATATTGAGTTATTGAGCCCATATGCCAAGCGAGGAATTCCAATTGTTGGTTGTGAACCCAGCGTAATGGCTATGTTAGTTAATGAGTATCGTGATCTCGTGCCTGGCGAAAGCGCACAATCTGTTGCAATGGCCGCATTAATGCTAGATGAACTCATTGTGCGTGAAGTGGAAAGAGGAAATATATATTTGCGCTTTGATAACAAACCGCGCCAAGTTTTGTTTCACGGGCAATGCCATCAAAAAGCAATTTTTGGAACCAAAAACACTCACAAGATGCTTAGGCTAATCCCAAATTTGACAGTGAAAGAGATCAATGCAAGCTGTTGTGGCATGGCGGGTTCATTTGGTTATGAGAAAGAACATTACGATCAATCTATTCAATTAGCAGAGATGTCATTAGCCCCCACAATACGTTCAGCAGATCCTACAACTATCATATGTGCTATGGGGACAACCTGCCGGGATCAGATAAAACATACTACATCGCGGATAGCAGTACATCCTATCGAAATCCTTGCAGATGCTTTGGTATCAACGATTTGATGGATTTATAAATATTGGTATTTTTGTATCTTCTCAATAAGTTGGAGATGAGCAAGCAACCGACCATGCCTGGCTGTGTAGGCCGGATTGCAGACCAAATGGCAGTGTTGGTTCTCTCTTATTGATACGCGTTGAGTTTTTGTCAAACGAAAACGGGTTCTGACGCAAATTTCGTGATCAGATCAGTGATTACCCTCGCTGCCCCCATTTTTAGTATCAAAAGTGGGGGGAAATTTCCAAAAATGGCGATAATTCCGTTTACCGGTGTGAATTCGAGTGACAAAGACAGAAATTTTCACGAAATTAGCGCCAGAACCACTATTAGGTTATCAAACTCACAATGCCGCACTTAGAAAACAAAATCCCGCTCAGACGGAATTGCCCTAACGCTCCTGCGTCAGGATGGCGAGCAGGCGCAATTGAAAACGCCTGCTTGAGACGTTCTAACATTAAATTTTGAAGAACTGTCTGTGCAGGGACACCGGATTCTCTGGGAAAATTTCGGATTTGCGCCTTCAATTGCATCGCTTTATTCATAAAAGCACTTCCATGTAAGGACGCAGAATAGTATGTACCCGAAAACTTTCTGCATATCGGAACAGCAAGTCCACATCCTTGCTTTTCAAGCGTGCATAGCGTTTCAAGGCGTCGAAAATGATTTGATCTTCAACCCGGCTGCGACTACGTAGTAGATCAACGATCGTTCTTTCCACCCCGGTTACCTTCAAGGTGTTCCCATGGGGCGATTGAATATGAATGATGCCCATTTTGAGCATATTTGAGCGGACGTAGAAGACTTTGTGCGAACTATCGGATAGATCGCTGGAGTGATAGGTGGATGGAACAGATACGGTAAAAAACAGAGGCGTTCGATCCGTGAGGTCATGAAGATACAATGCAGTCTCATGGGAAAAATAAGCCGCTTTGTACTTCGATTGAAAAAGGAAAAACTCATCTTCCAGCAAAGAAGGGGCTTGGTAAACCCCCCAGGAAATTCGCTCGATATCGCCTCGTTTTTCCATGATGGAGAGATAGGCTGTAGGAATCCCCAAAGCAACCAAGTCAGCGGTGCGGACAATACCGTTTTGGGTTCCCAGGATTTTATGAACGCGTTCAAAGCCAGTAGTGTTTTTTGTATTCATACTGATATTATACACTAAAATAGTATAAAAACAAAAAATCGTGATTTTGATTGCTGGGTTGCTACGCGTCTTGGTGCCGTCATTAGGCAAATTGACTCTACAAATTTCTTGCTTGCCTGTATAATGGAACAAATGTTCGTTCATCTTGCGACCCATTCTACATATTCCCTGCAAGAAGGGCTTGCTACACCAGCAGAGCTTGCTCAGGCAGCCAGATCAAACAATATGACTGCGCTGGGCCTCACTGACCATCGTCTGCTCACCGGCGCCGTTGAGTTTGTTCATGCTTGCAAGGATGCCGGTATCCAACCGCTTCTAGGCCTGGAGATTGACCTGGACACCGGAAGACTCCCCTTGCTGGCAACCAGCCCGCAAGGTTGGGCCAACCTGTGCCGGCTGAGTAGCGCCATTGCGTTTCAGGATGATCCTGAACTGCCTTGCTCACTGGACCTGCTGGCCAACCATGCAACCGGTCTGGTTGCTCTGGGAAGTGCAGGCGGAGAAGAAGCGGATAAGCAATTCGGACTTCTCAAGGATATTTTCGGCAACCGTCTCTACCTGGCCTTGCAAGACCCAACCAGCGGATTATCACTTTCCCGTTTTGCTCGCAGTATGGGGGTGTCCATGGTGGTCACCCACCCAATTTACTACCTGAGACCAGAGCAAGCCGCCTTACAACGCACGCTGACCGCAGTACGGCTCAACCAACCCATCAACGCGCTATCACCGGAAGATACCGCTCCGGAAGGGACATATTTCCTCAGCCCGGGTGAAATACACAGACGTTTCCATGGCTTTCAGTCTGCGCTACTGCGAACAGAGGAAATAGCCGAACGCTGCACTTTCGAACTGCCATTGGGTGTGCCCAATATGCCCCAAATCCCCATTCCAGAGGGACTTGATTTGAGCCAATACCTGCGCCAAAAAGCGGAAACCGGTGCAAAAAGGCGGTATGGCACGATCACCCCGGACATTCAGGCACGGCTAGATCATGAACTGGAGACCATCGCCAGAATGGGCTATGAGCCGATATTCCTGATCGTGGAAGATATCCTCAACTTTGCTCGTGAGACCAGTGTGCCTTACTCATCCCGCGGGTCTGCGGCTTCATCGCTGGTAGCGCATTGTCTGGGGATCACCAGCCCTGACCCGTTGCGACTGAACCTGTATTTCGAGCGCTTTCTCAACCCGGCACGCAAAACCCCGCCGGATATTGATACCGATCTGTGTTCCCTGCGCAGGGATAGCGTCATCCAGCATGTTTTTGAAAAATACGGTGAAGAACGGGTCGCGATGGTAGGCACGATCAACCGTTTCCGTCCGCGTTCGGCACTAGGTGAAGTGGCAAAAGCATACGGCCTGAAACCAAAACAGGTACGCGCCATGGTGGAGAAACTGCCGCACTCTTTCTGGGCGCGCAGGCAGGAATCCGATGAAGACGGACAAACAAATTCGGCTTTCGCTGCTTTACGCGAGCTTTATCCTGGTGATAAATACAAGCCGATCTTTGACGATGCAGATGCGATCCTGAAACTACCTCGTCACCTATCCGTTCATCCAGGTGGATTGGTCGTGGCGCCTGGCCCAGTGACGGATCTGGTGCCTGTGATGCGTTCAGGCAGTAAGGGGGTTACTATTACACAACTGGATTTGGATGCGGTGGAAGCGTTCGGGCTGGTCAAGATTGACCTTCTCGGTATTCGCGGTCTGACGGTTCTGGGGGATGTAGCCGAATTTATCCAGCAAAGCCAGCCAGATCGATATCCTACTTCCCTGTCGGTGTTGGACTCCACACCCGATGAGAATCCAGATACTGCCGATCTGATCGAGCAGGGCAAGACAATCGGCTGCTTCCAGATCGAAAGTCCGGGGATGCGTGCTACCCTGCGCGAGATCCACGCCCGCAGTACCGATGACATCATGGCCGCCCTGGCGCTCTACCGTCCAGGGCCGCTAACCGGGGGGTTGAAAGATGCCTTTGTACGGCGCTTCAATGGTGAGGAGGCAATCCATCACCTGCATCCATCCCTCGCGCCCCTGCTGCAGGATACCTTCGGTGTGATCCTGTATCAAGAACAGGTATTACGCATCGTGCATGAATTGGCAGGTTTTAGCCTGGCAGAAGCTGACCTGCTGCGTAGGGCGATGAGTCACTTCGATCCGGGCAAACGCATGCAGGAGCTGCAGCGCAAGTTCGTATCGGAAGCCGAAGCGCGCAGTGGTATTCCGCAGGAAACCGGGGAACGGGTCTGGGAGATGATGGCCGCCTTTGCCGGCTATGGTTTTCCCAAGGCACATGCCGCATCCTATGCGCAGATTGCCTGGCGTTCTGCCTGGGCCAAGGTGCATTTTCCGGCTGAGTTCATGGCAGCCGTTCTCGCCAATTGGGGCGGTTATTACAGTCAGCGCGTTTATCTGAGCGAAGCCCGTCGGTTAGGGCTTGCGGTAAGAGCGCCGCATATTAACTATTCGTCGCATAATTTTTCGACGGGAATTGTAGCGGGTGAAAAGCAGCTTTTCATGGGGTTAGGACAGATCAAGCGCCTGACCCGGAAAACGATTAAAAAAATCATTCGCTCGCGCCCCTATCATTCCCTGGATGATTTTCTGTCTCGCGTTGATCCGCGTTTGCAGGAAGCAGAGCATCTGGTAAAAGTTGGCGCTTTGGATGGCTTTGGCACCATTCCCACGCTTTTGGAAGGTCTGCAAAGTGGCTGGCTGGCAGGGCAGATGAGCCTGTTTTCGATCAATGCTGATGCAGAGGGTGACTGGTCTCTGGATGAAAAGATGGCTGCCCAACAGAAGTTATTGGGGATTAGCCTGGAGGCCCATCCCTTGGAGCTTGTGGCAGATCAAATCGAGCAATCCGGCGCGATCGCGATTGTGGATGCAGTTGATTGGATAGGGCAGCGTGTAACAGTTGCCGGGGTGCGCCAGACATCCAGACGTAGCCGGACAGCCAAGGGGGAAACGATGCTCTTTCTGACGTTGGAAGATTTGTCGGGGACGCTGGACGTGATTGTCTTCCCCGCTCTGTATGGGCAGGTAAAGCAGATTGCCATGTCGAGTCATCCAGTGCTAATCACAGGCATTCTTGAAATTGATAAAGAGCGGGATGAGCCGACTCTGAAAGCAGAAAAGCTGATGGAGTTATCACGATGAAATCAGGACAAGGGTTTTCTTGGATGTAAATTCGATCAATTGTGTAGTCGTCAATAGCATTTTGAATACCAGAAAATCTCTCTGAAAAACAAATTTTGTGCTTACCTGTCAACGACAATTACAATTACCACAAGAACACATAAGCCCCGGCTATTTTCGCCAGGGCTTATCATTTTCCACACTCAATTACAAGGGGTTAGGGATTTTTCAATGTTTCGTCATGTTCACCAACTACCCTAAGTCTGAGAACATCACCGGGTAATCGTTCGTAAGTCATTCGATAAGCCCGATCCGCGCGAGCCTCATAAATCCCTTTTGCCCCTTGAATGGGTTTTGTTTGTAATGATGGGTGCCGGGGATCATTTGCTAACAACCGAATAGCCTTGTTGACTTTTTTTCTGATTTGCTCAGGTAATATTGCATACGATTTCAGGAAGCGGTCGGTTAGCTCAATCTCTGGCATCCTACAATTCCTCTAATGCTTCGATGGCATCATCAACATTCGCATACCGTGAAACTCGCCCGGCATCAATATCGGCCTGGGCTTCTTGTTCCATTTTCTGCCACCGTTTCGTCCAAAACCATTCTTGCTCTGGATGAATGGTTTGAAGTCGTTGAACAAATACTCGCCCTTGCTCATTTACGAAGAAGACAATATCATCACCTTCCTGTAAATTAAGCAGGCCCCTTACCTCTGCTGGAACAGTCACCTGTCCTTTTGAGCGCAGGCGTGTTTTATATACAGTCTCTTTCATGTAGTTATCCATCTTATCAATTCCTTCTAATAGTTAGAAATTCCAACTATCAGAAAGTATAACGCCGGTACAAATATGCGTCAAGTATGCAAATCGCCAATAGACAATTTATAATAAATGCACCCCGCCACGACTAGAAAGACAATCGCAAAAATATTACAGGAGCTAAAAAATGAGTGGCATTACAAAAACCATCCCGCAAAAAGACGGAATCGAAGCCGTTGAAGCCCTGTATGCTGGGGCATCAGGGGAATTTGAGTTCCACATGGCTGGTAAACCATCACGCCTAAATATTGGTGATTATGTCTACACCATCTGGCAAGATATGGTTGTAGGGCGATGCCAGGTTACCCGCATTGAACACGGGGCAGTGAACCCCGATTCTGGCAAACCCCGCAGCTTGATCTTCGTAAAAACACCTGGGGAAAAACTTGAAAAAGCCTATTCCCGAAAAGGACATCGGGGCACGCGTTATTATGACGGAGAAGGCTGGGGGAAATAATCAGCAATGTAGCATCTTGCAAGGCCTGAAATGTTGATCTCTGCAGAATTCCTTCGATGGGGGATTTGCATAATTGGATGGGGGTTCATTTCTAGCGCCAATCGTTCAACCAGCGTACTTGCCCAACCCACGCCTCGGCGTTTGTTTCGTTGAGCATTCGATCCAACGCCTCAATGAGTGTCGAAAGAGTCCAACCGGGTTGCGCAGCCAGGATAATGCCTGCATGCCGGGGATATTGTTCTGCCAGAGCGATGAAATCGCGGATATTGAATGTGAATATACAACGACCGTGTGCGGTGGCCCCCAGGAGTTGACGTTCGTCGCTGGCATCACGGCGCATCCATTCATTGGGGGTACGGGTGACATTATGTCCGCGCGCTGATAGAGCTTTGTAGAGTGCTTTGCTGGAAGTATCAGCATCCAGATGCAGGCTTGGCTTAGGCATGATCGGGTGCTAATTTTTCTTCGGCGGCGATTGCGGCGTCAATTTCATCCTGATGTTCTTGGTAAAAGTCTAGTGTTTCCTGCACCTGGGATTTGGTGAGATCATATTCTGAAGCAATTTCTTCAATCGATAGCTCCCAGTTTTGGGAAGCCACCACGATGGTTTGTGCGCGAAGGCTTGTGCCGCGTATAACAGGCGTGGGAATTCCAGCCGCCCCGCGCCGGTAAGTAATTTGAGGAAATTGGGGATCATCGAGTGTTTGGCTGAGTGCCCCAACTTTTTCAGCCACAGCCCACATAATGAACTGGTTGAGGGATACACCTTGCTCACTGGCAAACTGCTCGGCTTCTTTTTTTAATTGGCCTGGTAGATTTAGCGGATATCGCGACATGTCAGACTCCTTTCGATGCTTCTTAGTATATCATATAAGACATCACATAGGGGGTCGTTGCCCTCTGCCTATGGCTATTGCTCCCGATAGCCGGATGGCATGATGCGCCATCCTCGTTCTCCAGCAACATTCAACAACTTTGCATCAGGATACACAGCCACCGGTTGTTGGCTTGTCTCCATCATTGGCAAATCAGAAAGCGTATCTCCATAAGCAGCCACGATGTGGGCATCAGGATAACGAATTAATATGTTTTCGGCTTTGTGGTGATAGGAATTAACCGGCAATTCGATGCCGTCGAGTTTGCCATTCTCACAAACAAGCTGTGTGCCAATAGCCCGCGCCTCAATCTTTCGGGCAAAGGCTTCCACGATAGGCTGGTATGCAGTGGATACGATCACAATCTGCGCCCCGGCCAGGCGTTTCTTTTCTAGCTCAAGAAGTACATCCGGGCGACGTTTTGGCCACATCTCCTGATAAATGACTGATTCGGCCATAGCGTTGATTTCTGTGATGGGATTGCCTTGCATGAGCCTGATCTCGGCTTTCATCCAGGCGCTCATCGTCTTTTGGTGATTGAGCAGGCCTAATTTCATCAGTGGAAAGCGCAATAGGAAGCGCGCAAAAAACAGGTTATAAGCCAGGGCACTGTAGTTCTGTTTGAAGTAGCTGCGGAAGCCGCGCCAACTCGAACCGGTGGTGAGAGTTCCTTCGAGGTCTGTAACGATTATGTTCATGATATTTCTCAGAAGAATTGCGAGTGTTTTACCCCAACAAAAACCCTCCCCAGAGCGAGGGGGGCGCCCTGGGCAGAGCATCTATATTATGGCAGAAAACGGGCAGATTTCAAGATGAGATTTCAAGCGCTCTATTTACTCGATAATCATCAACTCTTGGATTTCGGGTCTACCATATATAGCACCACCAGTCTTTACCTTCAAATTAGGAAGTATATCCACTTCTCCTTCTCCATGCGTGTGCCCGCACAGGACAGTCAAATGTGAATGTGGATTTTGAAGCATAATTTCCATCAAGGTGTCCCCGACAGCTTTGCAGGTAAAGTGAGGTAGAAATTCATCATCAGAGATACTGCCTTCATGCCAGCAGGCTTCCCGAAAAGGCGGCACATGGGTGAGCAGAAGGATATTTCGATAATTGGCACAGGCCTGGGGAAGTAATCGCCGGAAATGGTCAGCTGCCTGATCGCCCAAATCACCCATTTTTTGATAGCGCTCTGGACGGGATAGACCAATGAATTCATCAATGAGGGAGTAGTCATTGAGCTCGACCTGGGAATGGATCCCGTTGCCCAGCCGCCCATCGGCCCAGGATCCGTGCCCGAGTAAACAGGTCGAACTTGTAATCTCGACAATCCCTTGTGTAGTCAACCACCGCAACCATTGAGAACTGGCTGAAACTTCGCCGGCAAGCCTATGAATTCGCTCCAATGAACCGTGATAGAAATCATGATTGCCCATCACAAAGAAAGCCGGGCATTGCAGCTTTTCATCAAACGCGCGCAAGAAGAAATCGAGATTTCTGGCCGTTCCTGTATCGCCCCCGATGAGTACCAGATCAGGAGATAAGGTTGCAATCTGGCTAATGAAAGCAAGGGCTACTTCTATGCTAACAAATTCCAGGTGAATATCCGTCAACCAGGCAATACGCTTCATGTTTCACGTAATCTTTCATCATAAATCTGGTGATTGTTTCATTCGCCGCCGGGTTAATCGTAACGGCTAATGAAGTTATGTAACTCGAAAGTGATTTTATCGTATTCCGGATAGGCTATCCACACGGCATCGCTTCCCCTTGCAAAGCCTGGTTGAGAATCATTTGCGCCCGTATCCTGATTTCCTTACTAACCACAAAAGTAATGTTATTGGCAACAATCAAGCTGTGCACCAACAGTTCATCTTCGGGAGTATCACTCCCAATAGCAGTGGAGCGCAACCATCCCTCAATCAAAACCTGGGGATGCCCATCATCCCCCACGGCCTGAACAAATGCAATCGTCTCAACAGCTAATCGATTATAGGCAATGAAACAGTGATGTCCTCCCAATTCGGGGCGATCAGTTGCAATCAGACCGTTCACCACAGGGACGGTTTCTCCGTCGAGCTCTTGGGTTTCTATGGTATGAATGATCAAAATGCCCTCGAGCCATACCTTATTATTGCGCTTACTCATTTTTCTCTCCTGTGTACTTTGTGTTCGACTCAGAAAAACTATGTTGCATACCTGTTTTTTTATTTATCCATCTCCATCTCTTCCAAAAGTCGTGAGGTCTTGAAGGTACCGTTTTTTGCCCGCAGATATGGGATCATCTGCCAAAATAGCCCTGCTGGCTCTATATCTACGGGCTGTTTTTCCCTCACGAGTACCGCACACCCCTCTCAAATGTCGTGCAGTTTTCACATGGGTCGTGAGGTACTCGTGAGGTAGTCGTGAAGAAAGTCGTGAGGAATATATCCCCCATATATAGGGAAATTGTTGATGAACATAGGTGATTTCTCTATATATGGGTACCGGAACAGAAACATTTTTAGACCTCACAACCTCACGACATGAACATCTTGCGCATAAGAAAAAACACTTCAATTAACCAAGGTCTGGCCTTTCGCCCTGTTTTGTAGATGGGTGCGATGGATTCCGAATCGTCACACCATATAGCGCTTGAACTTTCTCCTGACTGAATGCGATCATGCGCTTGTTTTTGCCGGCGCTAGTCACCCACTTGGAAACCTGGATATTATTCCCGCTCCCGGTTTCGGCAAGCAACCCCGCAATCTGGTTGAATTGGCGGTGCAAGGCATCCCGGGTGGTATCAAAATGCTCCCCCAGTTGTCCCCAGAAATCCCGCACATGGATCATGCAACTACTGGTGTCCAGGAAAAAGAGATTTTCGTCACCGGGTTCATACCAGCCTACCGGTTCGGCGCCAGTGGGCGGTGTGATTGTGGCTCCAGAACGAGGTTCCAAATATACCTTGCGCCGTTGGAGCAAATTATCCAGGGCATCGAAGAATTTGCGCACCGGCGATTCGGCGGCGATCTTCTCGGCCTGGCCTTCAATGACTCTGAGAATAGCTTGGCCGCTGCTTTCTGCAATCGTGGCAGCTTCATGGGCGGAAAGGATTCCCAATTCATGAAAGGCCGTCAAAGCGATTTGCTGGGCAGCATCCAGGGTGGCAAAGTAGTCGGGAAGACGGTTCTGCAACGTCCCATCTCGTACCTGTTTGTGAGACTCTTCGATGATTTCCAAATACAGTTTGGCGGCGCGTTCCCAATGGCTTGCCAGCCACTGCACATAAGCCGCCATCGCTTGCGCATATAACCCCTGTCTGGCTTGCATTTGCGCCTGGTTCAGTGCTTCACGGGGTGGTTGTCCAGGATTCGGCAATACCTCGCCGCGCACAATAGGGACATAGACCATACGCCCAACGGTGCTTTCTCCGGATAGGGGCAGTTCCGCTGTGGAGATCACCATCCCGCGCGGCACCCGGGTCTTCCGCTCACTCAGATCACGATTGGCACGCCCGCGCGCCGAACGGTTGCCTACCGCTCGCACGACTTGATGGGCGCTTTTATGGATCCGGCGGCTGTCTGCTGCACTCTGGAATTGGGGTGCGAAATCATCAATGATGACCGGGGCATCTTTGACTTTGAACATGACGCCTTCGATGTGTGTGACCGTACTCATCCAGTCCACCGGGGCATGATATTGGCGCCCTTCAACGAATCCTGTCCCGAAGTGCGCTAAGGCCAGATGAGCAACGGTGGATTTACCGCTCTGGGTTGGGCCATACAGCCAGATTACCGTGTAAAGTGGGCGGATTGCAGTCAGCGGGCCGGCATACAAGGCCGCCCAAAGTGGCGCAGTCACGCGCAGCGGGCCAATGTCCAGAAATCCCAGGCTGGCTTTGATGGCTTCAGCCAGTGCATCGCCTGTTGGCGGTTGGGGCAAATCATAATAACGCAGGTTGTTTTCCCCCAAATCAACGCGCACGCTGCTGTCGAATCCCTTGGCGGTGATCATCCCTGAGCGAGTTAGATACCCCCGCGTTCCATTGATGGCCGTCCAGCCCGTGTGGGTAAAGACACGATCTCGCCCCATCTCGTCCAGTGAGGTTTCCTGGATGGCACGCGCAACCAGGTAATACTTCCCCCTGGGAACATACAAGATTGGGCGCGCACCCCAGTAGCGGTGGGTCCACTTCATCTCGGGAAATTCTTCTGCCGGTACATCCACCTCGCGCAAGGGCTCTCCGGTAGCCAGCCAGCCTGCAATAGTGTATTGCACCTCAGGCAAGTTCAAGCCATCATCGATCACCAACTCATGGGTGATTTGGGCGGTGAAATTAGACAAGGGTTCGTCAAGAAAATGCAGTTTCCCATCCTTGATTTCACTGAGAATCGGCGATTTCCCATCTTGCCGTTCAACCTCGCTGATCAGGGTGCGTAATTCTTTGCGGGTTATACCCAGGGCACGTTGAGCGCGGCCCAGATAACGGGGGGCGATCTCATCGGGAAGTCGTTTGAGTAAATCAAGGAGTTCCCCAGTGTGTTCCTGGAGCTTGTGAGGGGTGATGTGTTTGGTTTTTTCCAGGTATTGTTCGATAACCGGGGTCGCATTTTCAAACAGGGCTGTAATCTGGCTTTTATCGGGATGATCTCTATAGAAATCATTGGCATCTTTGTAACCTTCTATAGGCATCACCAGCATGGCTAGTGGTCCAAACTTGGGAGCCAATTGGTTTTGTTTTTCTCTGCCCGCCTCGTCACCATCGAAGGCCAAATACACGACGGGGCGTTGTTTCAATAGCCGATAGTCACGTTCAGGTAGCTGTCCCAATCCGCATAAGGCCCATGCTGAGAACCCCATTTGGCGATAGCTTTCCGCATCGGCAGGGCCTTCGCACAGGATGATCTCACGCATCCCAGGAATTTCAGCTTTGTAGAGTTGTCGTTTTCCGGGCAAGTTGCGGGATTTGTCCCCACCTTCTGGTTCCAGGCTGAGAGTACGCGCAGATAGGTAAATCACTCCCTGGAGATGGCTAAAGTCCGGATTGTGTCGCAGGCAACACTGGTCGTGATGCCAGGTTTCTGCGTCACAAATTTCACATTTTCGAACTTTGGCGTTGCTCCACTCGCTATGTGGGTACACCAACCAGCCATCCGGGGAAACTTTGTCGCCATTCCCATTTGCAGTGAACGCCCGGTTATCAGCGCGTATCAGACCCATTGTACGCGCCAGAGATAGATCCGCCCCATTTTGGAGCAGATAATCATGCAGACCGGTGCTTCCATCCGCAAATCCCCATCCTGCCATGCGCAAGCCGTCATCGCTGAACCCGCGCGAGCGCGCGTATTCCAGACAATGCTGGCCCTTTTCCGACCACAGCTGTACTGCAAAATAGTGCGCGGCTAAATCAAGTATGGCGATATACCGCTTGCGCTTCTCGTAGGCTTGAGTTGTTTCTTGTGTTATTCCGATATCTTCAAGGGTGATGCCTGCATAATTGGCCAGATATTCGACGGCTTCGATGAAGCCCATGTTTTTGGCTTGTCTTGCCAAATCGATCGCGTCACCACCGGTATCACAACCTGTCCAGCAACGCCAATAGCCCCGACGATCGTTGTTCACGCTGACCTGAAAAGCAGTTTCGTTATCTGCGCCAGTATGCAAAGGGCATATCCCGCGCCACTCGCGGCCCTTCTTTTGGAGATCCGCCCCCAAGTGGTTGGCCAGGGCGACGATGTCTATATGGTCGAGTAGTTTTTCGATATCTATTCTTTGTGGCATGGATTTGCTCTCCTGCGCAGATATAGGGTTTGATGAGAATACGATGCAACGATTTTTGGAACGTGTCTTGTAGACACAAGAATCAATCGTTTCGATATTTTGGGAAAATCGCCAGGGCGTTCTCTAAGCGGTGATCTTTGTGGATAGGCGATCATATAGCATGGTGCTGTAGCGAAGCTTACAGAGCCGTACAACAAGGGGATGAAAACCCGCCCGATAACCCGTAGATAACCAGCGGATACCATGTAGAAAGCCCAGGGGATAACCAGCGGGTTATCGTGCTTTTTAATAAGCAATATCTTCGACGAACAGACGGCAAGGGTTTCTCTGCATGTTACTTATTCGGATAGAGGGTGTACTCTTCGGTTTGCACGGACTGAGACTGGATCGTGATCGACCCGGCTTTGTAACCGGCGACTCCATCTTCGAGCATCCGGCGGATCACCTGCCATTTAGGGACACCCAGATTGTCAGCGATTTGCGAGATCTGCTGATTCGTATGGTCAGGAATCATTCGAAACCCGACACCTTTCGATTTGCTCTTTTTTTGTTTGCGTGGGGGCGTTTCACCAGGGTAAAGTGTAAGCCGTTGATCCAACACAGAAACCAAACGGGTGTCTCCCGAAAAATGATTTTGAATACCCAGTTCCAAAAGGTAACGGACGAGCATGTCGCGCGGAACGCCTATCTTTTCGGCGATCTTTGAAAGAGTCTCTCGTATATCGTCAATATTACGCACGAAGAGAACTGGCCCTCGCTTGCGAGTATCTTTTCGCTCTTTGGGTTTCCATTTCGCAGTCGAAATATCACCCAGAAAATTCGGTTTCTCTGGCTTTATTTCTATTATGTTTTCCGATCTGTCTCCAGCGTCTTGGAATTTATCAACAGCCCCTTTTAGGCGATCAATATCGATGCTATGGTCAAATTCATTCAGCCCTTCTGGTTGGGATTGATCCTTATGATGTTCATCGAATGGATTGCGTGGCATAGGATCCTCCCTATCTGGCTCTTAGGACAGCTTTGACAATTTGATCGTATTCTTTGGCTGCCCGGCTATCTGGACCTTGTTCGAAGATGGAGCGTCCTTCAGCAGCTGACTCCCTTAGCACGGTCGCGCGATGAATAATGGGTAAAACTAAATCGCCAAAAGCTCCCCGAAGATGATCCAGAGAGTCTCTGCTCTGACGAGTGGTGTCGTCATAAAATGTGGGCAGGATGCACAGCAATTTGCCGCCCCAGCGATATTTTTCAACGAGTATCCTCAGCGTTTCGGCTAATGTGATGACGCCCTGGTTGCTGAGAAACTCCATCGCTGTGGGAACGATGACCAGGTCGGCGGCCCATAGGGCACGCTCTTGAAGCCCGCCTAGGCTGGGTGAGGTATCGATGACAATATAGTCCAGTCGGTTGGTTGTAAAAATATCCAGCACCTGGCGAATATAGGAAACAGGTCGTTCACGCGTACTCATGTCAATTTGCGCGCCGCGGGTATCCTTGTTGCCAGGGATGATCCACAGGTTTTCGCGCCCTGTTGTGCGGACCGTTTGGTGGATGAATTGGCGTTCTTGTGGATTGTTTTGACCCATTGTGAGCAGATAATAGATGCCCATCTCTTGCTTGATGCCCAGTGCAGAAGCCAGGTTTCCCTGGGGATCAAAATCCAGAGCAAGAACTTTCTTCCCCTGGAGAGCCAGTCCATGACACAGGTTGATTACGGTGGTGGTTTTTCCAACGCCACCTTTTTGGTTGGCTACGGTGATGATTTTCGTTACCATATTTGCCTTGTTTATTCGATGATGAAGTGGTGGACGTTATCAACATCGCCGAGTGCTAAAGCCCCGCTAATGAGACCATCGCGCATCGGGCGTAGGTGGTCATCATCGCTGATGCCAACAAACCTTCCCCTCAAATTTGGATAACGACGGTCGAGGTGTTGGATGATTTCTTTGGCAACCTGATGAGCGTATCCATCTGATATCTGATCCGGTGTAGCGATTAAGTCGCACGCCGATACCAGATTTTCAAGTTGAAGACCATCGCTCAACGGCTTTTTTATTGCCCGGTCTAGTATCGTCTTTTTTGCCCTGAGAGATTCGTGTTGGTCTAAATGCAGGCAACTATAGATCATTGTTGGGCCAATGGCTGGTTGTAATTTTCGTTTTCTGCGTGCAAATGCTGACAGAAATCTCTTTGCTGCCATCATAAGCACAAGACCGATTGTCCAGGCAATCAGTGTAAAAAACAGATCCAACTGCGTTATGGGGCGCTGCCAAAATGCTGCTGGTCTGGCTTCTTCTGCTGGCACTCTGGGCACGCTAGCCGTGCAACCGCTAATCAGTGGCAATAACACAATAGCTATGAGAACGACAAAAACTATCCGGCAATTAAAAACTCTTGCTCTTGTCTTGTGCAAAACCCACAAAAATTTTTCGCGATAAGTAATGGGCATAATCGGAAGGATGGTTCTACACCAGTTTATGAGTGATCTGGGGGACAGAACGGCAATGAAGGATTTGAGATATTTACATACCAGCATGAGGGCAGCCAATACTTTGCCGATCCCTTGTTTTTCCATCAATGTTTGCCTCCTTGTCTTATTTGCATTGTCTAGTTGGGATTCAGCTTGCGAACCGGCAGACTCTAAGACAAAATCAGCAAAAGGCTAGTCGGCAATTGATGTCAGGGGCCGCTTTCGAGAATGTAAATTTCACGCCAGATTAGGCATCGAAAAACACGGAAGGATGATGCAAATTTTTTGGAAGAACCTTGTCGTTGGTTGATTACCCGTTGTCATGAGTTTCCTCTTTACCAGGAATTATGGTTTGTGAAGTTGTATGGGATTTGGGATGTGACATGACAGGTAGCAAGCCAAGGTTTTCCAATGTGTTACGGATGATCATGGCTGCTTGAGATTGGATCGTTCGGTATTCACGTTCTGCCAATTCGACAAGCGTGCTATGTTCTTGGTCTTTCAGGTAGATCACAACTCGTATCATCAAAAACCTTCCTCGGAAATAAAAAAAGAGCCGCTTAGTTGCGACTCTTTTTAACATGCCCGAGTACGGTTTAGAATCCAGTAAATCTCCGGTAATTTATTTTTCTATACATCCAAATCCTTGAGTACCTTCTTACGCCATTCGTAAAATGTTGAAGTAGAGACATTTGGTAACCCGCCTCCAGCAGTCCCAAACTCTTGTACCAGGAATTCTTCCAAGGTCATTGGAGTGATACTGGGATCCAGAGCCTCCCATTTCAACACCGTTCGTCTTTCGGTTTCATCTCCATAGGTGCTTTTTCTCCCGCGTTTCGATTTTCGTCTGGGTAGTATCTTTTGTATACCGCCAGAACCAGGGAAGGTGATAATTTCAGGATGATTATCTTGATCGGAAAATGAATAGATTTTATGACTCCAGGGGCGAAGTGCATAATGTTCGAACTCGCTCCTGGATGTTTTTCGGCTTGGGGCGAAATCAGACAGGAAGAGAACACATCCTGTATACAGCGAGAGACACAAACCAATGACAATCCAGGCTACTTCTGAGCCAAAGTTCTTGTCAATAGTGGGGGTAACAGCATAGAGCAGGCTGCTGAGAAAGATCGCGATCATGATAATTATGATCGCGAGAGCTATGTGCTTTAGTTTATTCATAATTCAGCCATTCCTTGTTTTGAAGCAAGAATATCTCTATAGGCAGAATTATAGCGTGCTGCTTCAAAATACTTAGTCCAAGGAAACCGTACTAATTTGGAATATTCTTTACTTCTTACGATGATATGGATAAATCCTGGTTATTCTAGCATATCCTTATTCCCGTAGGAACAAGCCACAAAAAATAATTCCGTATTCTATACCGGAGAATTACTGGACATGCGTATGATACAACATGAAGTAAGGAGCATAATGTTTTGAAATAACTATGTGAACAAAGTAGGCAATCAACGAAAGGACACAGATGCCTGCTAGTACTCAACCTACAAATCAAACAGAAGATGCAGATCGCGAAACCATCTTCAAACTCTTTCAGGCTATTGCCTCGTATGGACACAGGGTTCGTACCGGTCAAAAAAGATTCCTTCTTCCTGAAAATGCGGAAAGTTTGCCCTCAGTTGATGAGGAAAACTCCCAGCGTCCTGATGAAAGAAAAATCATCTGAACTTTAAAAGAATAGTTCCTGCCAGACAAGGAAGGTATAATTCCTTTTGAGGAATTTATATGGAATACGACGAATGGATCACAGTTCAGGAAGCTGCGGATTTGAGCGGCTACCATCCAGAGTATTTGCGTCTTCTGATCAGGGAAGGGAAGTTGGACGCTCGTAAATTTGGATCTGTGTGGGCCATCAACAAAAAAGCATTGCTCTCCTATCGAATGATTGCTGAAAAATCAGACGATGGACGGCAAGGTCCCCGTTACAAAACCAATTAATCTCTTTCTTTTCTATCGGCTTCTTTTCTTGATATAAATACATTGTAATGTTACAATGTATTTATATCGAATAATGGGTGCATAAAGTGCGGTCACATTTCATGCACCCTCGCCAAACCCACCGGTGCATCGGCGGGCAGGTTGGTTTCATTATACCAACCAAAGATAAAAGCGCCCTGGTGGGATTCCATCAGGGCGCTTTTTGTCTAAAAGGCATTACGGCGCCCAGTCAGAAAGAAGGAGTTTTTTTCTATGGGCAAAAGAGCCGTAATTTACGTGCGTACATCTTCAGAGCAACAAGGGGGAAAGGACAGCCCGATCGAGCAGGAAGCAGATTGTCGCGCTTTGGCTGAACAGGAAGGCATGATCGTGCTCAATGTATATCGGGATATCAAGCGGTATCGAAAAGGCAGCAAATGGTTCCAGCCTTCCGGTACTCGTTATGATCGACCGGGGCTGCTGGCAATGCTACGCGATGCAGCTGACGATCAGTTTGATGTCATTATCGCCTGGCGGGAGGATCGACTCTACCGAGGCATGCGAGCAATGTTGCTGGTTTTGGAAGCAATGGAGAAATACAGGTTGGAGATCATGCTTGCCAAAGAGACCTTCGATCCCATGACCGCACCTATTAAAGCTTGGCTTGCCCAAATGGAAATTGAGAATATCAAGGAAAGAATGACCATGGGGGTCAAGGCACGCCTGCGTGCAGGAAAAGCAAATTCCGGACAGGATCGCTACGGCTATGTTCGCAATGATGATGCGATAGAAATTGTTGAAGCAGAGGCTTTTTGGGTGAGGCATATCTTTGCCTGGGCGATTGAGAAAGTGCCGTTAACGGAAATGCGCCAGCGACTGCTTGCAGGGGATGCACCCCAGCAACCAAATTCAAGGAGAAAAATCCCATGGTCGTATCACAGCATCAAGGGCATTTTATCTGGTGCTGAGGATTATGCACTTGGCAGAAAGACGCAAAGCCGCAGCGGAGAAGTCTTTGAAATCCCCGTTGAGCCAATCATTGATATGCAAACCTATGAAACTTATCTGAAGGCAAAGAGGCGATACAAACCTGTTCAATATGACAATCGTCAACATGGATTGCTGAAGGGGCTTCTCTTTTGCCCATGTGGAAATAAATGGGGTTTACGAGGCGCTTCTCTACAATACAAAAGCGAGCGGGGAGAAATTAAAGACAAAGACAGAATTCTTGGTACTTATTTTTGCCGCCAGCTACATGAAGAAATGATTTCAGACGACTGTCCTCGCTCGGTCAAACGCCCGGAAGCAGATCGTTTTGTATGGGAAGAAGTTAGTGGCGTGATCAACCAGCCCGAGATATTGATGCACTATGCGCGTTTGATGGTGGAGCGGTCTAAGTCAGAAGTTAAAGCATCAAATGTTGACCTTGCACCAATCGAACAAGAACTGGAAAACATTACCTATCAACGGCAGTGGATCATCACACAAGCCCGCAAAGGTGGCATGTCGGCAGAAGAAATGGATGACCAGCTAACTGAATTATCAAGGCGAGAGACCGAGCTCAAACGTGAACTCAGGGATATTCAGGAAGAAGTTCAAAATCCAATATCACCCAATTGGGAATATGAATTTCACGAATACCTTACAGACATTCAGGCAGGCATTGAAGGATTGGAGACAGAACCCCGAAATATTGATGAATGGCTGGAAGCCTATCAAATCAAAACCCAACTCGTTCAGATTTTTGTAAAGAAAGTAATCGTTAGCAAAAGCAAAGGAATCACAGTGGAACTTGATCCAAATTTCCTGAAAAAACTAACCGAACTCAAGGAGGAAGAAAATGAATAAGCGTGCAGTGATCTATATTCGTACATCGTCTGAACACCAGGGGGAGAAATCCAGCCCCATCGAGCAGGAAGAGGATTGCCGCAAGCTGGCATTGGAAAATGATCTGGATGTTGTCGCCGTATATCGAGACATCGAAAAATTCCGCGTGGGAAGCAGGCTGGTTGAACCTTCAGGCACTAGATACGATCGGCCCGGTTTGCTGGCGATGATACGCGATGCCAAGCGAGGAAAATTCGATGTCATTCTTGCCTGGAAAGAAGATCGACTCTATCGAGGTATGCGTGCCATGCTTTTGGTCCTTGAAACGATTCAGGAATACCGCATTTCCATCATCCTGGCGAAAGAAAATTTTGATCCCAAGATTGCGCCTCTGCGAGCATGGATTGCGCAGATGGAATTAGATGGCATGAAGGAGCGCATGGATATGGGTGTAAAAGCCCGTCTGAAAGCCGGCAAAGCGAATACCGGTCAAGATCGCTATGGCTATGTTCGGGTTGACGATGTCATTGAAGTTGTTGAAGAAGAAGCCTTCTGGATTAGAAAAATCTTTGAATGGTATGTTGCCAAAGTTCCGATCATGGAGATACGCCAAAGATTAATTGAGGCAGGTGCGCCCCAAAAAGGAAGTTCAAGACCTAGAAAAGTTCAATGGGCCAAATCTTCTATCCAGGCTGTTCTTTCGGCAGCAGAGGAGTATGCCTATGGTATCAAGCGCCAATCACGGAAAGGTGAAGTTTTCGAGATTCCGGTTGAACCGATTATCTCGGTTGCAATGTATGAACAGTTTATGATCGTTAGGCAAAAAAATAGAACGCACCCCAAACGACGTCAAAAAAACGATTATCTGATTGGTGGATTATTGTATTGTGATTGCGAGAGAAAATGGGGGGCAAGGACAAACAAGATTCGAAAAAATCGTAAGGGCAAGATCGTACAGCGTCCAACACCGATTGGTGTCTATTTCTGCCCTCAACGCCACAAAGAACTCATAGCAGAGACTTGTCCAAGAACGATCAATACGCTCAAAGCCGATGCGATTGTGTGGGAAAAAGTTTATACAGCAATCAATAAGCCCGAATATTTATTGGGGCAAGCATCTCGATTCGTTGCAGAATTAAAAGCAAAAACTCTGACAGTAGAAGAGGACGAGGCAAGAATTAAACAGGAACTTGAAGCCTTACTCAATGAGCGGCAGTGGCTGATTACCCAGGCACGAAAAGGCTATCTTACAGCTACTGATATGGACCAACAATTGAGCTCCATGTCTATGATGGAACTTGACCTAAAACGAGAACTTGCTGCGATAGGGCAGGTTCTCAATATCGAATTGCTAGATCAATGGGAGGCTAAGGTCAAGGAATATTTGCAAGACATTCAAGCCGGGATAGAAGCGTTAAACGACGCTGCTCCTCAGCATAAAGAGGAGCAGCAAGAAATCTTTAGGTTAAAAAAAGAAATAGTAGATACTTTAGTTGAGAAAGTGACGATTGATCAAGATCGTACCCTTCACGTTCATATTCGCCTTAATCTTCTCAAAATATTAGAGGAAGATGCGAACAGCAGCGATCCTAACTCGCCTGCGGCATCAATCCAAACGGCCGGAACTTGTAGCCATACACCAGCATCCCGCGCTCATCGTCGCCTTCGGCGCGTAATTTGCGGGTGACCATCTCTACCAGCATCCCAACTTCCACGGGCTTCTCGCCAAGATCGGTCAGTTGCGCGGTTACCACGGGGCCTTCATCGAGTTTTACCAATGCCACGGTATACGGCGCATCGGCCTGATACCCAGCTGGGGCATTATACAGCGTGGTATACGAATACACTTCGCCGCGGCCGCTAAAATGAAATTCTGTTTTGGCTTCATCGCCGCATTCTGGGCAGACATCGCGTGGGGGAAATATTTTTGCATCGCAGTGCGGACAAATTTCGCCCACCAAGGCATAGCGTTGTTTCTTTAATCGCCAGTGACGTGGTATTTCCATGCTTTATCTCCTTCAGACCAATGTCCTGATTGCACACAAGTGTAGCCGGAAAAACTATCAAGAACTATCAGGATGCTGGCGGACAGATGATAGGCACTTTGGAATTGCCTGTCATCTATATCGCATCAAGGATATGGGTCACAACCGTAGCAGCCGGGCCGCCCAGAGCTTGCACCAGGGCGCGTTTGGCGTTGGGGATTTGATTTGACCCTGCCTGGCCGCGCAACTGTAAGGTGGATTCGACCACCTGATAGATTCCGGTTGCGCCCCAGGGGTTACCGCGCGCCTTCAACCCGCCGAGGGTGGCGATGGGCAGACTCCCCTCGAGGGTGATTGCCGCGTTATGGGCCATCTCCCACCCCCGGCCGCGTTCCGCATATCCGGCAGCTTCCAGCGAGAGGGCAGCATAAACCGAAAAAGTATCACTCAGCTCGAAGAAATCCATCTGGTCAATGCTGGCTCCGGCCTGATAACAAGCCCGCTCCACCGAGAGCCGGGCGGCGCGAAAATCCAGCGGATCGGGGCGGTCGTGCAGGGCCAGCGTGTCGGTGGCGACGCTCGAAGCGGCAATCCGCACGCGGGGATGCTGGCTATCGGGGGGGAGTAATTCGGGGCGCGTCAGCAGCACTGCCGCAGCGCCATCGGCATCCGGCGCGGCATCGAACATATTTAGCGGATCGCAGATCATCCCGGCGCGCTCGTAGAGAGTGGGCCGGAGCGCCTTTTGGAACATGGCGTGAGGGTTGCCCGCGCCGTTGGCGTGCGCCGTGAGCGGGAAATTCGCCAATGCAAATTCGGGCACATTGAACTCGTGCAAATAGCGCCGCATCAGCAGGGCGGCCTGCGCCGTGGGGGTCAGCCCGTGGACGGCTTCATAGTCGCTATCGAGGGTGGTGGCGATATTGACATCCACCTCCGGGCCAACCTTGTCGGTAATTTTTTCCACACCGACCACCAGCGCCGCATCCACGAAGCCCGATTTGACCGCTAAAAATCCGGCGCGCAAGGCGGCCGCGCCAGAGGCTCCGGCGGCTTCGAGTGTGCAAGCCTCAATGCCGCGCAAGCCCGCAAAATCGGCGATCAAAGCGCCCAGATGCGCCTGCCCTGAAATCTGTGGGGCGAAAACATTGCCCACATATAACGCCTGAGGACGCAGCCCGGCGGCATCGTTCAGTGCGGCTTCGATGGCATAAAAAGCCAGCTCGCGCAGCGAAATTTCCCAATGTTCGCCGACGTTAGTTTGTCCAATACCGGCGATGATGACATCTGTACTCATGAAATTCTCCCGCAATAGAAACCCAAAAAAAGGGATGTAAGCGTTGCGAAGCAACGCTTACATCCCTTTTTTTGGAATATTACTTCATCAATAATTTGCCGCGCATGCGCGTATAGGTCGCATAATCAATCTCGGTGCGGCGGGCAATGTAGGTTTGGGTTTTGATGGCCTTGTCGCGCTGCTCCAGCAGTCGCTCGGTGACGCGCAGACCCAAAGCATCGGAGCCTGCCCCGGAGCCAAAAGAGACCATCAGAATGCGGTCGCCGGGCTGAGCAATATCCAGCGTGGCGGTCAGGCCAATGATCGCTGCTCCGGAATAAGTATTGCCGATCACTGGGACGAGCAGTCCGGGGGCAATTTGCTCTTTGCTGAAGCCCAATTGCGCGCCAACCCGCGTGGGGAATTTAGTGTTGGGCTGGTGGAAGATAGCATATTGGTAATCGGCAGCAGTAGTTCCGGTGGAATCCAGATAGACCTGCGCTGCTGAAGTGATGTGATGAAAATAGGCCGGTTCGCCGGTGAAGCGCTGCCCGTGTTCGGGGTATTTCTGGTATTCTCGCCGCCAAAAATCGGGTGTGTCGGTGACGTAGGACAGGCTGCTTTCAATCACCGCCAGCGCTTCTTCTGCCGGGCCGATTAAAAAGGCCGCGCCACCCGCCGCCGCGGTATATTCCAGGGCGTCGCCGGGGCGGCCTTGTGCTGTATCCATGCCGATTGCCAGGGCGTAGTTTGCCATATTGGAGCCGACCAAACCCATCGCCGCGACCATCGCTTCCGTGCCCGCTTTGCAGGCGAATTCCCAATCACCCGCCTGCGTGAAGGGTACAATCCCCAGGGCTTCGGCAACAATCGTGGAGGTGGGTTTTACGGCATAGGGATGCGATTCGGATCCCACCCAAACAGCGCGAATTTCTTCGGCCTGGATTTCGGCCCGCGCCAGGGCGTTACGCGCCGCCTCAATCGACATGGTGGCGGTATCTTCGTCTGGACCGGGGACGGCTTTCTCCTGAATCGGGGCGCCGCCGGTGCCATCTGTCCAAATGCGCGAAATCTCTTTGGCGGGCAGGCGGTAGCGCGGTACATACGCGCCGTAGCCAACGATTCCCACCGAGCGGGAGGGAATGAGTAATTTCTGTTGAAGGTTGGATGTTGAAGGTTGAGTCATAGATTTGCTCTCATTTGGCATTGGCCCTCACCCTAACCCTCTCCCCGCGGGAGAGGGGATAAAAAGAGAACCCCGATGCAGCCCCATCTCCCTGTGGGAGAGGGCGGGGGGTGAGGGGAATTATCCTGCGCTACATTCTATTTTTACCAAAATCTCTCTCGCTCGATCAATCCGCACCGCCTTTTCGGTGACCATTTGCGCGGCGATTTTTTCGATCATCTCGTCCGTGGCTCCAGCGGCGATGGCGACCTGGCGGGCATGCAGGTTCATGTGACCGCGTTGAATGCCTTCGGTTGCCAGCGCGCGCAAGGCGGCCAGGTTTTGCGCCAAGCCCACCGCGGCGATAATCTCGGCCAGTTGGCTGGCGCTGCTGATTTGCATAATTTTTAGCGCCAGTTTCGCCGTGGGATGCACACGCGTAGCCCCGCCCACAATGCCCACCGCCATAGGGAGTTCCAGCGTGCCCACCAAATTGCCTTCGGCATCTGCCCCCCATGTGCTCAGGGATGTGTATTGCCCGGAGCGCGCCGCATAGGCGTGTGCCCCGGCTTCAATGGCGCGCCAATCGTTGCCGGTGGCGAGGACGACGGCGTCGATGCCGTTCATAATGCCTTTATTGTGTGTTGCGGCGCGGTAGGGGTCGGCGGCGGCGAAGGCCCAGGCTTCGATGATGCCATCACGCACTTCTTCGGCAGGGAAATCGCCAAAGGCCAGTTTTGCCAGCGGGATAGTGCAGCGGGCGCGCACCAGACGGCGATCGGCCAGGTTGGAGAGAATACGCAGATGCACGCGCCCCCCGGTGATGGTTTCGATTTGGGGAGCCAGACGCTCGCAGGCCGTGTTGACGGCGTTGGCGCCCATAGCATCGCGCACATCGTAGATCAGGTGCGCGACTAAAAAGGGGCCGATGGGCGAATCTTCGATGATGCGCACTTCAAGATCGCGCGGCCCGCCTCCCAGCTCTTTGAGAATGGGGTCAATCTCGGCGGCTGCGGCTAGGAGTTCAGTTTTGTGTTCGAGCAGGGAAAGGCGGGCGCTATGCGGATCGGTGACATCCAAGATTTGCATTTGCCCGATCATTTCGGGCGGCGTGCTGGAGGTGAAGAATCCACCCCCGGCGCGGGCCAACTTTGCCATGAAGGAGGCTCCGGCCACGATGGAAGGTTCTTCGACAACCATCGGGATGAGTACATCGCGCCCGTTAATGGTGAAGTTGAGCGCCAGCCCCAGGGGCAGGCTATACAGACCGACCACGTTTTCGATCATGTGCTGCGCCTGTTCGAGCGATAAACCGGAATCCGCATCGAGAATGGGTATTTCCTCCGGAGACAGCAGCCCACGCTGGGTCAGGTGCGCCCGTCGTTCATCCATCGAAAGTTGATAATATCCAGAAATCCGTGAGTTGATGTCTTTAGGGGGCATAGTCAATATCCACAAAATTTGAACCACAATTCCCGAAGGGGACAGGCGATATGAAGTCTCAAAGAAAAAACTTTGTGTCTTTGTGTCTTAGTGGTGATTTCTATGATTCTACCCGCAGGCGCTGGCAAAAACTATCAACTCATAAATTTGCGGTAAAATATGGGAGGTGAGGATAAATTTTCTATGGTCTTGTTGACACGTGAACAACTTGAGGAAAGGCTGGCGGCACTACATCGCGCCAGTCTTGAGTTGGTTAGCGATGTTTCGCGCAATAATGTGCTGGAGCGGATTGCACGACTGGCCCGCGAGCAAGCGGAGGCCGAATTTGGCGCGATTGCCGTTTTGGGCGAGGATGGTCAGTTAGAGAAGTTCATCCACATGGGGGTTGATGAAGAGACGGCCAACAAAATTGGTCATCCACCGCGCGGCCTGGGTTTGCTTGGCGCGCTGATGCACGAGCGAAAATCCATTCGTATTCCCGATATCGTTGTAGATCCGCGCAGCGCGGGTTTTCCAGCACATCATCCAGCGATGCACTCATTTTTGGGGGTGCCGATTATCTCGGGCAAGATGCTGTTGGGGCAAATTTACCTGACCAACAAAAAAAACGAGACAGATTTCACCGGTGATGATCAGCGTGTGATCGAGACCCTGGCGGCCTATGCGGCTGTAGCCATTGAGAATTCGCGCCTGTATGAAAATGTTGTCGAGAGTGACCGCAAACTAAAAGAGCAGTTTGAAGATATGATGCTGCTCTATAACCTGGCGAAAACATCGGTGCGCGCCGCGGGGATGGATGATATTCTCGATGAGACGCTGATCCAGGTGGTTAAGCATTTCGATGTTTCGGCTGGCGAAATATTCTTGTGTGATGATAGTGATGATATGCTGTGGCTGAAAATGCATCGCGGCGAAGCGCCAGATGCTTTTTGGTCTTGTGATCGTTTTCGTTTTGGGGAAGGCGTTATTGGGCAGGCGGCTGCGGAAGACCGTTTGATTGAAAGCCCGGTGCTGGAAAAAGATGTGGTTTGCTTGCGCCCGGCGTTGATTGAAGCCGGTTTCCGACGGATTATTTGTGTTCCCTTACGGGCGGGGAATCGGGTTGTGGGTGTGATGACGGTTGCCAGCCACTCCGAGCGACACCTGACCTGGCGCGAGCGCGAATTGCTGGGTGCGATTGGAACCTGGGCTGGTACAGCGATTGAAAACGCGCGTTTGCAGCAACAAAGCCGCCGGATTGCAATTTTAGAGGAACGCGAACGCATTGGCATGGATTTGCACGATGGTGTGATTCAATCGATTTATGCAGTTGGGCTGGCGCTGGATTATGCGCGTATGTCGCTCGATGATGATATCAAAGCTGCTCGCCAAAAAATCAGTGAAAGTATTGAGGGGCTGAATAGTACGATTCAGGATATTCGCGCCTACGTGCTCGATTTACGCCCCCGTCAATTGCGCGGGGGCGAAACCTTGACCCGCGGCATTCAGCGCCTGCTGGATGAATTTCGGCACAATACCAACACTAAAACTAAACTGGCAACTTCAGAAGATGGTCTTGCTGGCCTGCCGCGTCAGAATGCGCTGGCGCTCTTCCACATTTGTCAGGAGGCGCTTGCCAATGTTGCCAGGCACGCGCAGGCAGAAGAAGTGGATGTGCAGTTGTGGACAGCCGATGAGCAGGCTTTGTTGAAGATTAGTGATAATGGGCGTGGATTTATGCTCGAGGATACGGGGGAATTAATTGGGCATGGTCTTTCGAATATGCATCGCCGCGCTCGCAAGGTGGGAGGCGATGTGAAGATTGCATCTACCCCCGAGCAGGGTACAACCATCTCGGCCTGGGTGCCCTGGAAGCATCTGCCGTCTGCGCCGCCAGACGAACTGGAATAATTACCCCCTGTTTTTTGTTGTCAACTAATCATCCTGGATGAATTTCAAGAAAAGATTTACAACCTGGGGGTCAAAATACTGCCCCGCATATTCGCGAATATAATCTCTCGTTTTTTCTTTGCTCCATGCCTTGCGATAGGGGCGGTCGGAAGTCAGGGCATCCCACACATCTACCACGGAGAAAATCCGCGCAGCCAGGGGGATTTGTTCGTTTTTCAGCCCGCGCGGATACCCACTGCCGTCCCAATTTTCGTGATGACAATAGGGAATGTCCAACGCTTTTTGCAAATAGCGGATGGGTGAGAGCCATTCGTAGGCATAGGTTACATGCTGACGCATGATTTGGATCTCTTCATCGGTCAGCGGTCCGGGTTTTTGCAAAATATGGTCTGGAATGCCCATCTTACCAATATCGTGTAGCAGCGCCCCGCGGCGAATATGAACAATTTCTGAATCATGTACGTCCAACGCCTGGGCAAGTTCGATGGTCATTTCGGTCACGCGCCGTCCGTGGCCGACTGTTTCGCGGTCGCGCAATTCCAGCGCCTTGGCCCAACCTTCCAGCGTCGTGTCGTAGGCCATTGTCAACTCAAAATTTGAATATTGCAATTGCTCAAATAAGTTGGTGTTATCAATAGCAATGGCGGCTTGTGTTGCCAGCGTTTTCAAAAAATCAAGCCATTCCTGATCCAGTTTGAAAGTTGACCGATAGAAGATTTCTAGCAGTTTGTCGGAGAGGCAAGTACTTTGACAACATAAATAGCCCGATGGGGCAAAATAGCGACAAAACAAGCAAGAAACTGCATCACTTGGCGAACAGCAGATGCGTAAAAACAACCCTGGCTA
>Ga0233430_1000889_pt1 | contig 48153 bp, 34 predicted proteins | sample SI_118_April2016_2_FD_179883 | JGI IMG/M metagenome (GOLD analysis project Ga0233430, IMG submission 179883) | Seawater microbial communities from Saanich Inlet, British Columbia, Canada - SI_118_April2016_150_MG | ecosystem: Environmental > Aquatic > Marine > Inlet | place: Canada: British... | reverse complement strand
CAGCTCCTGGGGACTATGATCCACGGGCCGGAGCTGGTCATTCTGGACGAGCCGTTCTCCGGGCTGGATCCGGTCAACAGCGATCTGATGCGCGATGCGGTACTGCAGCTGAGAAAAGAGGGGAAGACGGTCCTCTTCTCGACCCACATCATGGAGCAGGCCGAGCAGCTGTGCGACTACGTGATGCTGATCGACAAGGGGAAAAAGGTGCTGGACGGCGAGCTGTCGGCGGTGCGCGCCAGCGGCGGTCAGGGGGTGATGCTGGACTACGATGGGGACGGAGGGGTGCTGAATCAGCTGCCCGGCGTCCTGCGCGTCAATGATTCGGGCAAGCAGGCCGAGCTCGTCCTGGAGGATGGGGCCGATCCCCAGGCGATTCTGGCCGCTCTGGTCGGCAAACTGCAGATCCGGCGGTTCGATTTGAGCGAGCCGTCTCTGCACGAGATTTTCATCCGAGCGGTGGGAGGTGAAACCGATGCGTAAAATACTACTGGTAGCACAGCGGGAGTACCTGGACAACGTGCGCACCAAGGCGTTCTGGATCGGTATTCTGGCCTTTCCGCTCATCATCGTGCTCTCAGTGCTGGTGCCGATTCTGCTGGCCGAGACGCGGGAGGCGCGCACCTACGCGGTCGTCGATGCCTCCGGTTTTGTGCTCCAGGAGGTGGAGGAGCGGATCATCGCCCGCGACCTGCGCGAGGTGTTCTCCGCCACGAGCGAGCGCTACCGGGAAGGAGGGCGGGAATTCGAGAAGCTGTCGGAGGTGCTGCAGTCGGCGACCCTGGTCTATGTCGGGCTGGAGGAGGAGGAGCGGGGACGGCTGGTCGAGCTGGTGGCCGAGACGGCGGAGCCGGAGTCGGAGCCGGAGGGACTGTCGGCGAAGACGGCGCAGGCGCTGCCACAGCTGCGAACTGATTTGCGCCAGTGGTGGCACAAGGTGTCGGCCGTGGAGCTGGAGGCGCTGGACGTGGAGTTGTCGCGTCGCAACTACGTGCGCATCGAAACGCCGATGGTGGACGATCCGCAGGCGGCGCTCAATCGGATGATCGACGGGGGGGAGTTGTTCGCCTACTTCGTGATTGCAGAGGATCCGGTGAGCAGTTCGGAGGGGTGCAAATACGTCTCGAAGAATCTGACCGATCGGGATTTGCTCAACTGGTTCCAGCGGATGTCGGCCGACGTGGTGCGCGCTCGACGCATCGAGCGGGAGGGGATCGACCCGGAGGTGGCTCACTGGATTCAGGAGTCGCTGCGCTTCGACGCGCGCAAGGTGGGCAAGCGAGGCACCGAGGAGAAGGTGGAAACGCGCGACCGGGCGCGGCAGTGGGCGCCGGTCGCCTTCGTGTATCTGCTGTGGATCGCCGTCTTCACCAATGCCCAGGCGCTGCTGACCAACACCATCGAGGAGAAATCGTCGCGGGTCATCGAGGTGTTGCTCTCGTCGGTCTCTTCGTTCGAGCTGATGGCCGGCAAGATCGCCGGCATGGCCGCCTCGGGGCTGACAGTGGTCAGCTCGTGGGTGATCTTTTTCTTTACGGCGATCGTGGTGATTCCCGAGATGATGGGCGCCTCGGATGTGGCGCTGGGGTCGATCGCCGCCGATCCGTTCTACATGATCTCCTTCCTGGTCTACTTTCTGACCGGGTATCTGTTCTACGCGACCCTCCTGGTGGGTCTGGGCTCGGTCTGCAACAGTTTGAAGGAGTCGCAGAATCTGATGATGCCGATTCTGATACCGATGCTGGTGCCGCTGTTTGCGATGATGCCGATCGGCCAGGACCCGAACGGGATGCTGGCCAGGGTTCTCTCCTTCATTCCGCTGTTCACGCCGTTCGTGATGATGAACCGGGCGGCCGGTCCACCGCCGCTGTGGGAGTATCTGGTGACCACGCTGCTGATGATCGGGTCGATCTACCTGGCGACGAAGGGGGCGGCCAAGATCTTCCGGATCGGTATCCTGATGACGGGGAAACCGCCGAAGCTGAGTGAGATCATTAAATGGCTGACCCTGAGCGAGGGTGTGATGCCGGAGAGCAAGGAGGAAGGGGCGGCGTAGGGAAGGGGAAAGAGAACCGCGTAGTTCGACGGGGAGGGGTGCCGAAGAAAGGCGCCTTTCCCCGTTTTTTTTGCGGTTCTGCGGAGGGGGGGTGGGAAGATGACGGTTGTTCCGGACTGACTTTCAGAGGGCCGGATGTTGGGCGGTTTTCTTCGGAAGATCCCGTAGTATGCGGCTTCTGCTCGGCAATCCCAGTATTACCGATCTGCGAATGTCGCTTTGATGCGCGCCCAGGAACGGCTCTCCACGCTCGTCCGATCCTGAGCGGGGACGAGGCGAGCGTCGGAGAAGTTGCTGGCGTATCTCCAGGTGTCGTATGCTCCCGTGAGGGAGTGGAAGGCACGGTACGCCGCGGGCTTGGTGTCGAAGTCGGGGATCGAGATGGACAGACCGATGATCTTGTCCGGAGCTAGGTCCGAAATTTCGCTGTCTTCAGGGCTGTTCCAGATCAGGTTGTCGAAAGGGGTCACGTATCCTTCGAGGATGGAGAGGACCGGCGTTTCTTCAATGGAAGGCAGTTGGCCGGGCTGGGTGAAGATGTTGCGGCCGAAATCGGTGCCGAAGTCGCCGAAGAAATCCAGCGACAGCTCCATCGTGCCGCCGTCGCCGTCGGTGTAGGGGGGGGAAAGGACCCATTCTGTACCCGCTCCCTGGTAGCCCAGGTGTCGGCCATCGGGCGCTTGTGCGATGACTGAATACTGCTGCGCCGTCCGATTGTTGTTCAGGGTCTTCTCCTCATCGGTCCAGTCCGGATCGGCGGAACCGGTGAAATCCCCGCCGGAGTGGTCTCCATCGACGAGGAACTCGAAATTTCCATCGTGGCGCCACAGGTCGCCGGTGTTACCCCCGGCGTATTCGCACACGTACACGTCGTCGGTGCGCTCCATTGCGAAGTAGAGCCGGTCGGTGGAGCCATTCCACCCCAGCCAGAACTGGTAGTCCATATCGAAGGGGTCGTAGGGGGCACCCTCTCCCACCTTGGGACTCGCGTAGAAATCGGCCGGCCAGAGAGAGGGTTGCAGCAGGACGCGCCGCCAGTCGTCCAGGCTGGTGTCGTGCAGATCGAGCTGGGTGAGATCTGCGTCGGAGATCTCGGGAATGGGATAGATGCGGTCGCCGACGTGGGCATTGGCGGCGCTGGAGAGGATGAGGAGGAGAAGGAGGGTATACATAGTCTATCTCCCGATTGATATCGCCCGGTGGGCGATTTTTCTTTATCTCAGTTTTTTACCCGAAAGACCTTCCAGTTACTTCTCCTCGAAGGTCGCTTTGATACGCGCCCAGGAGATATCTTCTACACTGGTTTCTTTCTTGACGCCGACGAGGAGGCAGTCGGAGAAGTTGCTGGCGGACCGCCAGGTGTCGTACGCGCCCGTGAGGGTGTGAAAGGCGCGGTACGCCGACGGCTCGGTGTCGAAGTCGGGGATGGAGATAGATAGGCCGATGATTTTGTCTGCAACCAGGTCCGATTTTTTACTGTCCTCGGGGCTGTTCCAGATCAGGTCGTCGAATGGCGTCACATACCCCTCAAAGATCGAAACCGAGGGGGTTTCGCCGAACGCACCGCCGCCACCGTCGGCGTAGGGCAGCGAGAATACCCATTCGCTACCACTCCGGATTTTACTTCCCGGACCCGGAAGAATGGCACCCATGCAGTTGATGTGCTTGCCGTCGGGAGCATGGGCGCTGGCCACGTACTGTTGGCCTGTCCGATTGGACTCCAGGAGCCGCTCCTCCTCCGTCAGATCACCGGAACCCCTAATATCCCCCCCCGAATGATCCCCATCCACAAAGAGTTCAAAGTGTCCATCGTGTCGCCACAGGTCGCCGAGATTGCCTCCGTCGTACTCGTTGACGAAGGTATCGTCGGTCCGCTCCATGGCGACATACAGCCGGTCGGTGGAGCCATTCCACCCCAGCCAGAACTGGTAGTCCATATCGGCAGGGTCGTAGGGAGCGCCTTCCCCCACCGTCAGATCCGCAACGAAGTCGGTCGCCCAGAGCGAAGGTTCCACCAAAATACTGCGCCAGTCGTCCAGGCTCGTGTCGTGCAGATCGAACCGGTCGAGATCTGCGTCGGAGATTTCGGGAATGGAGTAGATGCGGTCGCCGACGTGAGCATACGCTGGGCCGACCAGAAGGAGGGCGAACAGGAGGATATACATGAGAAACCTCCTCGTCGAGAATGCCTGATCGAGAAAAATGATCCTTTTTGGAATATAACCGGCGCGGAAATGGGGATCAATTTTTTCTTTTTTCGCGCGCCAGGGCAGCGGCACCCAGCGGTACCGCGTCATCGCCGAGTTTTGCAACGGTGATCTCTACACCCCGACGCGTAATCTCGAATGTGTATTCCTCGACGGTATCTATTATCGTCTGGAGCAGGAATGGTTCGAGCGCTTCCATAACGCCACCGCCGAGGATGATGATTTCCGGGCCCAGGAAATTTATCAGGCCGGCACAGTGAATGCCGATGGAATGCGCGTTGCGGTGCAGGGCTTTCAAAACGAGCTTGTCGCCGGCTTCCGCGGCCTTCCGCAGATCACCCGATTTTATCCGCAGGTGCGGGTCATCGAGTTGTTTTTTGTGTTTCTTGAGCAGTAGAGATTTTTTACCCTCTTTCATCTTGCCAACGAGATATTTCTGGATCGCCATCCGACTGGCGACGGACTCGAAGGTGCCGGGGAAGCCCAAACCCTGACGGTAACCGCCTTCCTGAATTACCATGTGTCCGACTTCGCCGGCCGCCCTGTTCTTGCCGCGGTGCAGCTTGCCGTTGAGGACAATGCCGCCGCCGATTCCCGTACCGAGGAATATTCCGACAATATCTCCAAAGCCACGGCCGGCACCGAACACCGACTCGCCATAGGTTCCGGCGTTGACATCGTTTTCGAGGTGAATCCGCTTTTTCAGCAGCTTTTCGAGCGCTTTCTTTGCCGGGAAATCGATCCATCCCAGGTTGGTCGCCTTTTCGACAATCCCGACTTCCGGATCGACCGGTGCGGGTACCGCAGCACCGACTGCCTCGATGGCATCGAAGTCCCAGTGGATCGACTCGCAGAGCGAACGGACTGCCGAATCGATTGCCAAAACGACGGCATCTGCGCCGTCTTTTGCCGGGGTGCTGGTTTTGTATCGGCCGACTACCCTGTCTTTTTCATCGATCGCACAAGTCAGGATTTTGGTGCCGCCAAGATCGACGCCGATCGATTTTTTCTGCCGCTTTGCCATTGCTATACCCTCCCAGGTGGCGGTGTATCAGCCTGCGCGATGGTGAAATGTATCCACAAGTAAGATAAACTTTTTTCGCGAGTATAGTTTGAATACTGTGCTCCCACAGGGGAATCGCCGAGTATCCGGAAACCTCGCATCAGCGAGTAGATTCCAGGCACCACTGCCAAGCCTTCTTTATCGGGTAGTCCACGGACAGGCCGGTCGGTGGGTTATGGAGCCGTTATCATGAGCCGTTCGATTTCGGAGGTTTGTCGTTCCGCCAGTTCTGCAAAAGCCCTGCTCTCCCTCGCCAGAGCGTGCGGGTCGGAAAGATCGGTGCAGACCTGGATGGCGATGCGCGGCGGTTCATCCGGCGGGCCGGCGATGAAATCAATTTCGTGCTTGTCGGTACCTACGAGTTCATAGGTGGTCCGGACTCCCTGGCGCTGCAGGTGCCAGTAGACAATGGATTCCAGCACGCGCGATGTTTTGGGAAACCCGGTTACGGTATTGGCCAGAGCCCAATCGACGGAATAGATCTTTCTGTAGTTCTGTTCCTGTTTTTTGATGGAAGGAGAATTGATGGTATTTACTCCGAGGAAGTAGCTCTCTCTGGCCCAGTTGAACCAATCGGCGATGGTGTTGGCCGGCACTGCGTGTCCCATCGATGCCAGGATGTTGCGCTCTTTTTTATGCGTATAGGAGCAGCCATTCCGCTGCAGCAGATTTCTCAGGAATATCTTACAGGAAAGAGGATGCACGATCTTCCGATTATCGACGAAGTCCGAGGCGACGACGGAATTGAAATACTGGCGCAATACATCGCGGTGGCTCGCCGCCGCGATATCGCGCATGGCCGGGTAACTTCCCACTTTCATGTACTCCTGGAAGAGGTGGCTCATGCGGGCGGCATCCGCCGTCGAGAAGTCGTTTCTCGACGGTTCCTCGTCGTAAAATCGCAGGAATTCGCGGAAGGACAGCGGATGGAGCCTGATCGTAAAGGTCTTGCCCCGCAGTTGCCGGCCGACCTTGTCTTCCTCCAGATCCGCTGAGGAGCCCGTCACGATTACGCGCCAGTGCGGGTTCCGATTCAGACGCAATACAAAGAATTCCCAGTCTGCAACATTGAATTTTGTTTTCCCGGAATCAAAGCCTACCGGACGAGTACCAGCTTCTTGACGGCAACGGCGACGCCTTCTCCAGAGCGCACCTTCAGGCGATAGAAATAGATCCCGCTCGCCAGTATCTGTCCGTTTCCGCTGCGGCCGTCCCAGTAGACGGAATAGTTTCCGGCTGGCTGCGTTGCCTTGACCAGTCGTCTCACCTCCTGTCCCAGAATGTCGAAGAGGACGAGTTCTACTTGGGCGGAGGTGTCGAGCTGATATAGTATGGTCGTGGAAGGGTTGAAGGGATTGGGAAAATTCTGGTGCAGAGTGAAGATCGGGGGAAGCGGAGAGGTTTGTTCTTCGACGGCGGTGATCGGGCCGGAGAGATCTATGTCCCAGCGCCGGTCGTCGGTGATGGAGAGGAGACCCAGATCGTGGATCTTTTCAAAACCGCCGAGGACGCTGGCGATGCCGGCCCGCACCTGGTACTGGCCCGGGGGAAGTTGCAGGAGATAGCCCCCCTGGACAGCGCGGGATTGGGCGACAATGCGGTTGGCCGGGTCGTAAAGCTGCAGCAGCGCCTCTCCGTGAACGGAGCCGGGTGTCGGGATGAAGCGGCCGTACAGACGGTGTGTGTGCTCGTCGGAGGGGAGGTAGATATCGAGATGATGGTCTGCGCTGATGTCCACTTCCTCCAGGGCGGTGCCGAGACCGCCCGATTTTCTGGGAAAGGCGATCAATGCGCAGGAAGCCGCATCGACCGCCAATGAGAATTCTCCGTCTGTGCCGACGAGGGCGGCGGCGATGAAGTCGGCTCCGCTGTGGGACAGGAGGATCGTTTTTGCCTGAGAGGTGATCGCGGAGACCAGGGTCTGCGGACGGCGGACGGCGGCTACCAGGCCGTCTGCGAGGGGAGCGCCGGAGGCGTCGAAGAGGCGTCCGGTCAGTTTGGCACCAGTGGGCGGGAAGAAGCTTTGTCGGCTGCGAGTTGGTGGGTGCCGCGGGACAGAAACAGAGAATAGGCGCCGTCCCTGTCCGAGATGACGGGGCCGTAAAGACTGGAGCGTACGCTGACTTCGGAGAGCGGGTTTTCCTCGGGATCGCGGACGATGCCCGAGACCGGGAAGGTCGGCTTCAGGGAGATGTCGACGTGGGTGTCGTCCCTCACTCGGACGGAGACGAATTCGTTTCCAAGGCGGCGCTTTTCGGGGGGATATATCTGTAGGGTGTAATTCCCTGGGGGGAGATCGGTTTGGAAAGTGCCGTCCGCATCGGTGTGGAGAGTGTAGCTTTGCGAGCCGTCGTTGGCATTGTAGATATAGATTTCCAGATTCGCAATTACCCCGCCCTCTTCGTCGGTGATGCGGCCGGACAGGCTAAAGGAGGAGATTGCGGTGATGGTGATCGGGCGTTCTTCGACCAGCTGACCGTCCGCGTATACGCCCAGGGTCAGGGGGATATCGCGGCGTCCGGAAAACTCGCCGGCCAGGCGGAGGCGGGGGAAGCCGGTCGATCCCAGGGGGGTGTCAGTCAGGTGGCCGACCTCGAGGTCGCCCAATTCCGCATCCGCCTGCAGGATGTCGATCAGCGGATCGTCAGTGGACAGGCGGATGCGCACATCTCTGGCGGTCAGGCCTCCCTTGTTGATCAATCGGAAGCGGATGGTGCTCTCTTCGCCGAAGACCAGCAGGTGGTCGCCGTTGGAGTCGTTTATGATGACGGAGGTGATTTCGAGTTGCGAGGGGGATGTGTGTACGAGCGCCCAGGCTACGTCGTCGTCGAGGTGAATCACTTCTATGCGCAAACTGGAGGAACCGTCAAAGCTGTGGGAGGAGGGGTTGGTTTCAGAGGTAAAGGTGGTGTAGAGTGCCCCGTCGAACGGGTCGGTGGCGTCCCCCAGGTTGCCGCCGCGGGTCGTGGAGTAAATCCGGTCGTGGGCCCAGAAATCCAGATTGTCCACTCCCGCCAGCGAATCCGATTCCGCGCCGATCGGGTATCCCGCGTCGAGCCAGCGGCCGTCCGCGCATTCCAGATCCACGGTGAACTGGGGCAGGGGATCTCCCTCGTAGCCGACGTGCCAGACGAGCAGGCCTTCAGCTGGGATGTGGCGGTCGTAGAAGCTGCTGGTGGTGCGCCGGTATTCCAGGAGAAAGAACTCGTCGGCTGCCACCGGGATTTTGTAGACCTGACCCCGGGCGCCGACTTCAGGGAGGGCGATCTCCTCGTCGGCTCGGGAAATCTCGATGACTTCTGCCCAGCCCAGCTGCATGCGGCTCCAGGCGCAGAAGCTGTTGGGGCCGTCGTCGCCGTTCCAGCCGAGGGCGCCCCAACCCATCAGGCCCCAGGCGCCGATGCCGGCGGAGTCGTCTGCGGGGGGAGCGTTTTTCCGGGCGAGGTAGCGGATGTCGTAGAGATCGGGCAGGCCGAGGAGATGGCCGTATTCGTGGCAGATGGAGCCGATCGTTGTCGCGAAATCGCTTCCCTGTTGCACGGTGCCTCGGTGGGAGGGGATGCAGATGAAGCTGCCGTCCGGGCCGGGGTCGTCGGTGATGAAGGCAGAGTCGTCCAGTCTGCTGCGATCGGCGATGCGGATGTCTTCCAGACCCAGGCCGGCGATTCCGGTGGCATTGCCCCGCAGGAAATTCGAAGGGGTCGAGGAAAGGACGAGAAAGAGAGCGTCGACGAAACCGTCCGCATCCCCGTCGAAGCGGGAGAAGTTGATCTCTTGATCGGCCTGCTGCAGGATTTCCAGAACGAACTGACCGTAGTTGCCCGATTCGGAAGAGTCATCGGCCAGGTAGTGGGCGGCCGACCGGGTCGATTCGTAAACTCTGAGCGCCGCTTCGCCCCGCAGATGAAAACGGCCGAAGGACATGGTGTCGTAGAAGTGGGAGATACTGCCCGGCAGGTCGGGATCGAAGAGGGCTCCGCTCCATTCCGGGATCTGCGTCCAGCCGGGATCTTCGCTACGGAACTGGGCGAAGAGAACGAGGGCGTTGTGTGTACCTTCGGGAGAATCCTGAGCGCGTTTGGCAGCGCCTCTCGTTTCTACTGCCGTGAGTTTTTCAGATGGGAAACCGGCGCAGAGGAAGTCGCTGGCTCCGGCTGTCTGGAATCCCCAACAAATCAGGATCAGGAATATCCGATAGCTCACGTATGCATCTATCCTTATATCGGTAGGGAAAATATCCGGTCGAACCATTCCTCGGCGTCGGTCGTCGCCCAGATTAGAATCAGTTCCTCTACGATCAAGGCCGTCGGGCATTTTTGCGGCACGATCAGGACGCCGGGGCTGGTCTCTGATCGAATAAACTCCGCGAAATAACGAGGCATTGTCTTCCGGTCATGGGTGACGAGAATCCTGTTTTCTCTGGCCGCCAATCGTAGTACTTCCCGGTCTTCCAGGCCAGATAGACTCGCTTCGTGGGCCGTTTGGAAATCGATGCCTGGCTCTCTTCGTAGTACGGCCTTTACGATGATCTGATTGAAATCGGCGTCCGCCTGAAATCGGACGGTCATGGCTGAAATTTCTGACTCTGTCTGTAGGCTTTTGTGAGTTTCTCAGAGAATGTCGGATCAGTTGCCCGCGTCGCTTTCCGCAACGATTCATACTCGATTTCGGCTCGCTGAATATGCGCGTCTATTTCAGTCTGGTGAGCCAGATAAAAGGTGACTGCTCCATATACTTGCTCCAAGGAAAGCACTGGAAAGCACTCCGCCGCGATAGTTTCCGGGGACAGCCCATCCAGGAAAGCCAGAATCACGGAATCCAGGGATACCCGGCTGTCCGTAACCCAGTATCCCTGGTCGCGCTTCTCAACATACTGCTTTTCCATCTTCTCATACCTTTTTCAGGTGAAGGAAACTATCTAAAGATGTCCAATTTAACAGAAAAAATCGAGTTGTCCTATTCTCTTTTTATCAGGGAGAGATTACCGCCGGCTCGATGCAGTCCGGTCCGTCGTACGCGGCGACGTTGACCTGTTTGGAGACAGGGTGAGCGGCCATCTCTCCCGCATAGGGTTGGAGCAGGGGGGTGATTTCGGCTGGATTTTCCAGGGTGGAATCCAACCAGGCCTCCTCCTGCTCGGGGGTGAAGATAACCGGCATGCGGTGGTGGATGGTGGACATGAAGTCGTTGGCCTGGGTGGTGATGATGGTGCAGGTATGGATGATCTCGTCCTCCGGAGAGGTCCACTCCTCCCAGAGACCGGCCATGGCGAAGGGACGCTCATCGGCCAGGCGGATGTAGGTCGGCGTCTTTTCTTTGCCCTCTTTTTTCCACTCGTAGAAGCCGCTGGATGGGATCAGGCAGCGGCGATGCTTGAAGGGGGCTCGGTACGCCGGCTTGTCGGCGACGGTCTCGGCCCGGGCGTTGATCATGCGGCTGCCGATCTTCGCATCCTTGGACCAGAAGGGGATCAGGCCCCAGCGGAACGCCTCCAGGTAGCGCTCGCCGTGCTGGAAGATTACGGCTACCGGCTGGGTGGGGGCGATGTTGTAGCGGGGTGGAAATTCGACGGCGACTTTGTCTACGGAGAACTGTTCGGCGATTTGCTCGGGGCGGTGGTGGAGGGTGAAGCGTCCGCACATGATTCTGCTCCGATCTCCTGGGGTGGGATGGTCGGAAATTTCTCTTTTCTCTATATCCTCTAACGAACAAAGCGGGTGCAACCGGGTCAAGTCGGTTGCGCGCCCTTACCTTGACGCCCGAGGGGGGGGAGTGTTTTCTTTTGCAGGCGCAGATGAGGTGGAAAGCAAACGATCACAGCGCTCCACGCGATGAACGGAGACCCGATTTCCGACGATTTTCGGGAGAGAGATGGAAGAGGCTCCGGTTGTTCGAGTGGAGCAGCGCAATGAGGATGATGAGATGAGCGAACTGTTCAATCCAGAGGACCATCCGCACCGTCGGTACAACCCGTTGAACGGCCAGTGGATTCTGGTTTCGCCGCACAGGACCAAGCGGCCCTGGCAGGGGAAGCAGGAGGCGGCGGGGGTGGACGAGCGGCCGGAGCACGATCCGAAATGCTATCTGTGTCCGGGCAATGAGCGGGCTGGGGGGGCGCACAATCCGCAGTACGACGCGACGTTTGTATTCGACAACGACTTTGCCGCACTGCTCGGTGACAGCCCCGAGGGGAAGATGGCCGAGCACCCGCTGCTGCAGGCGCAGGGGGTGAATGGGATCTGCAGGGTGATCTGTTTTTCACCGCGCCACGATCTGAGTCTGGCGGAGATGGAACTGCCGGATATACGGCGAGTGATCGATCTGTGGGCGGCACAGGTGGAGGAGTTGGGGGCGCAGTATCGCTGGGTGCAGGTCTTCGAAAACAAAGGGGAGATCATGGGCTGCTCCAACCCGCATCCGCACGGCCAGATCTGGGCGGGCAGCGCCCTGCCGGACGAGGTGGCACGGGAGGAGGAGCAGCAGAGGGGATATATGGAGGAGAACGGGAAACCACTGCTGGTGGAGTATGCGGCGCTGGAAGGGGAGCGCCGGGAGCGGGTGGTGGTGGAGAACAAACACTGGCTGGCAGTGGTGCCGTACTGGGCGCTGTGGCCGTTCGAGATTTTGTTGTTGCCGCGGCGACAGGTGCGGAGACTGCCGGAGTTGGAGGAGGGCGAGCGGGAGGGGCTGGCAGATATCCTGAAGCGGCTGCTGGCGCGTTACGACAATCTCTTCGAGACCTCCTTTCCCTACTCCATGGGCTGGCACGGGGCGCCGATGGGAGAGGAGGAATGCGAGCACTGGCAGTTGCATGCCCATTTCTTTCCCCCCTTGCTGCGCTCGGCCACGGTGAAGAAGTTCATGGTGGGGTACGAAATGCTGGCGGAACCGCAGCGGGATCTGACGGCGGAACAGGCGGCGGCGCGACTGCGGGGATTGCCGGAGATACATTACAAGCAGCGATAGTAGTTCTGGTCGATCTGGCCATTCGTCGAGCAGGGAGAACGATCAGAGGTGGCTGGCTATTGTGGAGTGGGATATTCCAAAGGCAAAAGAGCCAATCTGAGGAGGAGGGGTTATGAGTTTGCGGGAACGCGTCGTCGCGGAATTTGCAGCGCAGTTCGGTGGGGAACCGGAATTCGTGGTGCGGGCCCCGGGGCGAGTCAACCTGATAGGGGAGCACACCGACTACAACGACGGCTTCGTCTTTCCGATGGCGATAGACCGTGCGGTGTGGCTGGCGCTGCGGCCGGTCGAAGGGCGGGAGGTGTCGGTCTATTCGCTGGATTTTTCCGAACGCAGGGGATTCCGACTCGACGATCTGACCGGGGCGGCCGAGGGGAGCGGTGAGGAGGGCTGGCTGGAGTATCTGAAGGGGACGGCCTGGGCGCTGCAGGATGCGGGGCACGAGCTGACCGCCTGGGAAGGGGTAATGAGCGGCGATGTGCCGATTGGGGCAGGGCTCTCCTCCTCGGCGGCGCTGGAGATGGCCACGGCCAGAGCGTTTGCGGAGATTTCGAGACTGGCGTGGGAGCCCGGACCGATGGCGCTGCTGGGGCAACGGGCCGAAAACCGCTGGGTCGGGGTCAATTGCGGCATCATGGATCAGATGATCTCGGCGGCCGGACGGGATGGGCATGCCCTGTTGCTCGATTGTCGGTCGCTGGAATACGAACTGGTGCCGCTGCCCGCGGGGACGGCGGTGGTGGTGTTAGACACGGGGACCCGACGCGGTCTGGTCGATTCGGCGTACAACGAGCGGCGGGCAAAATGTGAGGCGGCGGCCGAGTTTTTTGGGATCAAGGCGCTCAGGGATGTGACCCTGGAACAGTTCGAGGGACGTCGAGGCGAACTGGACGAAGCGTCGGTCCGGCGGGCCCGGCACGTGATCTCTGAGAATGAACGGACAGTGGCGGCGGCCGAGGCGATGCGGCGGGGAGATGCGGCGGGATTGGGGGAGCTGATGGATGCCAGCCACGAAAGTCTGCGCGACGACTTCGAGGTGTCGAGCCCGGGGTTGGATATTATGGTCGAATGCGCGCGGCGACGGGAAGAATGCCTGGGAGCGCGGATGACGGGAGCGGGATTCGGCGGCTGCGCCGTAGCCCTGGTGCCGGAAGAGAAAGCTGCCGAATTCGCCGCAGCGGTGGCCGGGGAATACCTGGGAGAGACCGGCAATAAACCGGCGGTGTACGTCTGCCGGGCGACCAACGGGGCGGAAGTGGTGTAATAAGGGATCGGGATTGATATTGCTCATATCGGGAGGATCTTCAGATTAATGGATGTGGCGCTCAAGCGGGAACTGGTGGAGTATCTGGCCGGCTTCGTCAGCGAACGGCGGAGGGAACGGATGGAGGGGGTGCTGGCTGGCCGGACCCGTCTGCTGACCGTGGCCCTCGAGGAGATCTATCATCCGCACAATGCCAGCGCCGTGCTGCGTTCCTGTGAGTGTTTCGGCGTGCAGGATGTCCACGTAGTCGCCGGCGAGAACGAATATCAGATCAATCCCCAGATCGCGGTCGGATCTTCGCGGTGGCTGACGCTGAAGCGGTACGCAGACAGTGCGTCCTGCCTGGCTGCGCTCAGAGAGGATGGATATCGGCTGGTGGCGACCACGCCGCACGAGGAGGATTGCACGCTGGACGAACTGCCGCTCGATGGCAAGATCGCCCTCCTCTTCGGCACTGAGGACGAGGGGCTGGCTGAGGAGACGATGGCTGCGGCGGACCGGTTTGTGCGGATCCCTATTTACGGATTCACCGAGAGCTTCAACGTTTCGGTCTGCACGGCGCTGATTCTGCGCGAGCTGACCGGAAGGATGCGCAAGAGCGGACTCGATTGGGGGCTGACAAAGGGGGAAAAGCTGGATCTGCGGCTGGAGTGGTACCGGAAATCGGTGAAATCGGTCGAGTTGCTGGAGAAGCGCTTTATGCAGGAGCGAGAGGAGATCTCGCCGTAGTGCAGGCGTTTTTGGAAGAGGCGAGGAAGGATTCGGACACCCGGGTGGGGTGAATGTGGGATGACGACTGGAAAAGGTCGAGAAACGGGAGAAATGGAATCCAGAGGCAAGACAGAAGAGGCGGTCGCCCTGCGCCGAGAACTCTTAGAACTGGAACAGCGGATGGCAGAGCTGTTGCAGTCTCAGACGGATCAGCAGGAAGCGCTGTTCCGCATCAGTCGCGTGGTGGAGGAGATGGAACGGCCTGCCGATTTGGAGCGGCTGGTGCAGATTCTGGACGAGGAATTGCGCCGGGGGGGGCTCGATTTCCAGACGTTGGCCATCCATCGCCTGATGAGCGAACAGCCGCCGGTTTTCGAATCCTACGAGGCACGGGAAGAGGCGGGACTCAGCCACGAAGTGAAGACTCACGAGCTGATCTATCGGATATGGAAAGGAGGGGAGACGATTCACCGGCCGGATATGGAGGCGGGTGCGGTCGATCTGAGCCCTGCTGAATACGATCGGCTCTGCCGGCGCTACGGGATGCGCATCCGCTGCATGCTCGACGTGCCCTATTCCGTCGGCGTGTTGGCGCTGATGAGCGCGCAAGCTCAGGCCTTCACTCCTTTCGAGGTGCAGTTTGCCGAACAGATCTGCCAGATTCTGACAGTGGGTGTTTCGCGAGTGGAGGATCTGGAGTCAGTGGAGGCTTCGCGGCTGGCGTTGCAGGAGAGCGAGGAGCGGTTTCGGCGTCTGGCTGACGCCGCCTTCGAAGGGATTATCATCTCCGAGCAGGGGCGGATCCTGGATGTAAATTTGCAGATGGCCGAAATGAGCGGCTACTCCGCTGCCGAGATGATCGGCATGAATGTCTTCGGATTGATCGCACCGGAGTACCGCGAACTGGTGCGAGAGCGGATCGCCGCCAATTACATGGAGCCGTACGAGCTGGTGGCGGTGCGCAAGGATGGGACGCTCATGCCCGTCGAGGTGCAGGGGAGCAGCACCAAGCACGGGGAACGCACGGTGCGGGTGACGGTGGTGCGCGATATTTCGGAGCGCAAGAAGGTGCTCGAAAAGGAGATACATCTGGAGCGGCTGAGCGCGCTGGGAGAGATGGCTCAGGGGGTCGCCCACAATTTCAACAATATCATGGTCGGCATGCTGGGATACGCCGAGCTGATTCAGTTGAAAACGGATGATCCGGAGATCGAGGAGGATGCGGAGCATATCATCAAAAGCGTCGATAGGGCGAAGGAACTGGTGCAGCGGATCAATCGGGCGGTGAAGCGGGAGGACGAGGCCATCGTGCCGCTGCAGCTGGAAGCGGTCGTAAAAGAGGCGATAGAGACGACGCGTCCCCGCTGGAAGGATCAGGCCGAGTCCAGAGGGATTGCGGTCGAGGTGCGCACCAACCTGGAAGTGGTGCCGCCGATCTGTGCCACCCGGACCCGGCTGTGCGACATGCTCATCAACCTGGTCTTCAATGCCCTCGATGCCCTGCCGAAGGGGGGCCGCATCGATATCGGCACGCGTCTGATCGGGGAGTTGGTCGAATTGCGGGTGAGGGACGATGGGGTGGGTATGGACGAGGACACGCAGCGGCGGATCTTTGAGCCGTTTTTCACCACCAAGGCGGATGTGGGCACCGGTCTGGGGCTGTCGACGGTCTACAATACGGTCGTCCAGTGGAATGGCAGTATCGAAGTCGATAGTGCGCTTGGAAAGGGAACGACTGTGGTGATGCGCTTCCCGGCGCACCGGGAAGGAGGAGGGGAAGAGCGGGTTGCAGAGGAGGAGAGCGATGTGGCTGCAAGGGGGCGCCTGCTGATCGTCGACGACGATGAAATCGTCATAGATTTCCTCGGCTCCCTGCTCTCCAAGGAGCACCAGGTCGAGGCGGTCGTCGATGGGCGGGAAGCGCTGGAGCGGTTTACCCGGGGCCGCTATCAGGTGGCCCTCATAGATTTGAGCATGCCCGAACTGCCGGGAGATCAGGTGGCGAAGAGGATGAAGCGGGAAGACCCCGACATCGTCACGGTGTTGATTACCGGCTGGGAGTTGGAGCCGGACGATCCGCGCATGGCATGCTTTGACTTCGTGCTGATCAAGCCGTTTTCCCTGTTGAACGTGGAGGTATTGATCACCCGATCGCTGGCGCTGCGGGCCTCGCGAGGCGAGGGAGGCAGTTGAAGAGAGCTTTGCCGTTGGCATTGTAGATGAACGCATTGGGGGGAGGCTGCAGAATCGCCGGGAAGTCGAACCTCGATGGCGATATTCAGCCCCGCAGTGCGGCGACTCAGAGGAGAGATGGAACTCTTTTTTTTGGGCGGTGGCTCCGAAATCGGTGCTTCCTGTACGCTGGTCGAGATCGAAGGCCGACGCCTCCTGGTCGACGCCGGTATCCGCATGGGAGCGGCAGCGGGGGAGCATCTGCCCAATTTTTCCCTGATCGATGATGTAGGTACTCCCGAAGAGGTGTTGATTACCCACGCCCACAGCGACCATACCGGCGGACTGCCGGCGCTGGTGCCGGGGTTGCCGTGGGATGTTCCTCTGCGCTGCACACCTCCTACCCTCGCCATTACCCGCATACTGTTCAACGACGCTCTCAAGATCATGCAATTCAAGGAGGAAAGAGAAGGGGATATTCCGCTCTATCCTCCAGAGGCAGTAGAGCTGACTCTGGGGCGCATGAAGGGGGTGCCCTATCTGACCACGGTGCCGATTTGCGATGGGGCGCTGAAGGCGACCTGGATACCCGCCGGGCATATTCTGGGAGCAGCTTGCATCTACATCGAGGGGAAGAGGGAGAGTTTGCTGGTGAGTGGCGACGTATCTGTGGGTGACCAGCGCACCATTCCGGGAATGGTGATACCCCGATGCCGACCGGACGTGGCGGTTTTGGAGGCGACCTACGGCAATCGCCGGCATGCGGATCGGGCTCAACAGGAAGCCGCGCTGGTGGAAAAAGTGGCGGAGGTGATCGAGGCGGGAGGCAAGGTGCTGATCCCCGCTTTTGCCGTCGGCAGGGCCCAGGAGGTGATTCTCATTCTGGCGCGGGCGGTGCGCCAGGGACGAATGCCTCCCTTCCCCGTCTGGATCGACGGGATGGTGCGGGCGGTCAATGCGGTGTACGCTTCTTTCCCGGAGATTCTGGCTCCATCTTTGCGCCGCCGTATCGAGAAGGGGGAAAGTCCTTTCTATACCGATTTCATCCGTCCGGTGAGCAGGGCCAGGGAAAGGGATCAGGTGCTCGACGGTCCTCCGTGCTGTATCGTCGCCAGTTCGGGGATGTTGACGGGCGGAGCGTCCGCCTTCTACGCGGCGCGTCTGGCCGGAGGTTCCGAGAATCTGATCGCCATCACCGGCTATCAGGACGAGGAGGCGCCTGGACGCGCGCTGCTGAATCTGTCCAGAGCGGGAGATCGCGAACGGGTTCTGACCCTCAATGGACAGCGGGTCCCTGTCTCCTGCCGGGTGGAGACGTACTCTCTGTCGGCGCACGCAGACAGCGGCGAACTGGCCGCTCTGGCCCGACGTCTGGAGCCGGTATCGGTCTGCCTGGTCCACGGGGACGACGAGGCACGCCGGTCGCTGGCGACGGCGCTGGACTGGCAGTTGAGCGGCGGTGTTCACCTTCCGGACAATGGTGGAGTCTACCGCAGCGAGGGAGTGCGGAAGGTGGGAACGGGACCTCGCTATGGCGGGGGCGTCTCGCGGTTGGGGCTGGGCGGTAAACGGAGGATTGATGAGCATGCCCTGGAGGAGATCAGGACCTATCTGCTGGAAACAGAGGCGAAGGGACCGCTGCGGGTGCAGGATCTGGCCGAAATCTGGTGCGGCAGCGAAGGCGTCTCCCTGGATGAGATCGGAATCTTCAAAGAATTGCTGGAAGGGGATCAGAGGCTGTTCGAGGCGGATAGAAAGCGGCCCTATCTGTTCTGGATCGCGAAAGAGGGGGAGGCTGTCGAACCATCCGGTCCGATGGAGATGAACCAGGCTCGGGCGCGCATTCAGGAGGTTTTTCCCGAAGAGGTCGGGCTCTTCCGCTGCAGTGTCCATGTCGAGGAGGGTGTGTACGAGTTGGCATTCCATTTTCCAGACATCGTCCAGGCCCGTTTTGGGGAGCAGATTCGGGCTCTGGAAGAGGAGACCGGGTGGGCCATCCGGGTGCGGGAGACGCCCCATCAAGAGCGGCTCTTCGAGGAAGCTCTGGCCTGCGTTCCTGCGGGTGTCGTCGTGGTGAAGGCGCCGGCCCTACGCCTGGAACGGCGGGAGGTTGCGGTGGGAGTGGAGGCGGCTGCCCACCTCGCCGAATCGTGGGGAGCACTGGCAGAGGATGCTTCCCGGCGATTCGGCGAGATCACAGGGTACGCTCTGATCCTGGCACGTCCGGAAGAACAGGTTGCGGCCCCGTCGGAATTGCCGGGTGCCTGGGAGATCAACCGGGCGTACGCGCGGATTCGGGAAGCGTTCTCCGAGGAACCACACGCCCCGCAAAAGATCGGTCGCAAGGAGGAGGGGGGAGGAGCATACATTGAATTGGCCTTCGTCTCTCCTACGGTCGGTGCCCGGTACGAAGATCTGCTGCAGCAACTCTGCGAACAGACCGGCTGGCCCATGCGGGTCCGTCAGACGATCAATCAGCAGCAGATCGCCGAGGAGGCCCGCAGGTTCACTCCGGATAGCTGCGGACTCCGGGGGATGCCCAAACTGTTCACAGCCGAAGGGTGCGTGGTGGTGTCCGTGGCTCAGTTGCCCGCTGACGAAGAAGCGCCCGGCCTGGAGGAGGCTTTCTTCCAGGCGACCGGGTTGCGGATCTCCTGGCAGGTGACGTAGAATGGCCAATATCGCCACTGGGAGCGGTGGAGGACGCCATCCAGCGGTTGAATCACCGTTTTATCTATCTGTATAATTATTTGTTTTTAAAATAAGTTAGGTTTTTTCATTGAACTCCGGCACGGCACTTGCTAAATCCACCAATAGATATCGCCGTTTCCATTTTTCAAGCCGGAGGACGTCATGAATCGCGGGATCAGCAGAGAGCAGATCGAAAGAGTGGCGCGGATCTACAAGTCCAATCAGGATGCCAGTCTGGCGCTGGGGATTACCATCAGGAGTTTCAGCCGGCTCTGCCGCAAATACGAAGTCGAATCGCCCTACGACCGGAAGATGCGGGGCATCCACGAAATACGCCGGCGCCGAGAACCGATAGCGGCCGGCTGAGGGGGCGTCGGCGAAGTGGGGATTGGATGACTCTGTCGATGCCGGGAAATTCTGATAACTAGCGGAATTCCGGTCGGCCGAGTTGAAGTGCACTTCGTTGCAGCTATCCAAGGACTCGGAAAATTGCGGCTCTGAGCGGGATCGTCTCTTACGGGACGGTCCCGCTTTTTTTTATTTTTGTACAAAGGGTAACTTTTCTCGCCTTATCTGCGACAGTATTGGCAAAGGCTGTCGAAAGGGAAAGACTCCATGGAGGATGCACAGCTCGTCCAGCAGGTTCGGCAAGGAGACCAGGCCGCTTTCAAGACTCTGGTCAGGCGCTACCAGGGCATGGTGTACGGATACGCGTATCACCGGCTCGGTCGTTTTGCCGATGCCCAGGATGTGACCCAGGACGTATTCCTGGCCGCGTACCAGAAGATGGAGGGGCTGCGGCAACCGGGCCACTTCGCCGCCTGGTTGCGCGGCATTGCGGTGAATCACTGCCGGCGACACCGGCGCGGCCGAGACCAGGTGGTCTGGACAGCCGGGAGCGAGGATCTGGCGCTCTGGAAGGATACGGGGCCCAATCCGGAAGAAGCGCTTGAAGAACGGGAGCAGGGCCGCCGCCTTGAGCGTTTGCTGGGGGTGCTGACCGAGAAGAACCGGCTCGTGGTAACCCTCTTCTACCTGGAGGAGATGTCCTACGAGGAGATCGGCCGGTTTCTGGGGCTGCCCGTTTCCACGGTCAAGGGCCGGCTCTACAAGGCGAGAAAAAAACTGGAGAAAGAGGTGATCGAGATGGTCAAGGAATCTTTTGGGAAGCACCGGCTGGACGAGACTTTTTCCGAACAGGTGATGAAACAGGTGAGGATCGTGGAGACCGGTCTGGGCGAGAAGCGCGGCACTTTCTGGTTTGCTAGCGAAGATCGGCAAACCTTCGTGCTCGCTATGCCGGCCGGTCAGGCCCAGCCTATAATCGAAAGCAACATGCGCCATTGCGATCCGCGGCAGGGGAAGGGAATCGGCCTGTCAACCGATGCGGAGCGCTGGGAAAAGATCGAAGAGAACCAGCCGGACGTCTACGATTTCGTCGGGGAAGTACTCGAGCAGGGGCAGCTCGAACTGTCGAGCGCCATCCTGGATTGCCCGGCCGGAGAGAACCTGGAAGCGGAAGTGGTAGTGGCGCAGGAAGGGTCATCCCACTCCGTTCCGCTGTGCATCGACGATGCTCTGATACTGGCACAGCGGTTGGGGACACCGGTCTATGCCACGCGTCGCGTGTTCGACGTGGGAGCCCTCTCCTCGGGCGAGGTGGAGCCACTCTTCCGGGAGGATGTCCGTCATCAGGTCGAAATGGCCACCCAGGTGCGACAGTTCCGCCAGGAGGTGATCGGCCAGGCCCTGGATGAAGCGATCGAGAAGATGCGGCTGGTGCCGAAAGGGGAAGAGGTGGAGGTCGTGTTCGTCAAGCAGGGGGAGGAGCGCACCATCACCACGCTGGACAGAGCGGTCTACGCAGGGATCTGCAAGGACTCCGTCTTCCAAAAGCGAGATGGGGAAGGGCATCTCCACGCCAGCCGCAACGGCAGGAGGTTCTTGCTGACGGCATCCGGGGAGGAAGAGCGGGGATGGGTGGTCGAGATCGAGGAAAAGGGAACGGAGTAGTTTGCTCTCAGCTTATCCGCTGCCGCGACTTTTCTGCCTGTATGGTGTCGATCAAAATAATTTTAGAACACAGGATCGGATGCACTGCGGATCGATCAGAAATCGTTTTGTTCGGACGGTGCTGGGGCCGTCCACGCTGCCTCACTGCTGGGGAATACTTGCAGATTTTGCGAAACCTGGAGTCCCTGTCGTGCGACAATAGGATGACAGCAAAGTGGGACGGACGCACTTCGTGACGACTGGTGAGTTTGGGAATTTCGGGTTGTCATAGACCGTCCAATTCCGTAGGATTTTGCCGGAACTGCACACCCGTCCATCGCATAAGGAGTCGCGCGTTTTGTTTTTTACCATCCTCCGCAAGGAACTGGCGCTCCACATCCTCACCCTGCGCTTCCAGATCGGCTTTCTGGTCTGCGTCGGGCTCATTTCGGTGATAGCCTGGATCTCCACCGTCGGCTTCGACAAGCGCGTGGTCGAGCATCGGGCGATCGTCGCCGAAGCCCGCGAAGATATCGCGAAGGTCGAGGTTTACTCCGATCTGAGCTGCAACCACCGCTTGCAGGCCCACCGCGCACCTCGGCCTCTGGCCGTCTTTTGCCAGGGGGTGGAGGGACGGTTGAGCGATCACTTCGAGATTGCCCACTGCCTGGCCCCCGGGCAACTGGGGAGCATGCACACCGGAGATCCTTTCGCGCGCATGTTCACCGACTACGATGTGGTCACCATATTACAGGTGATTCTCAGTTTTCTGGCCCTGCTCTTTGCATACGATGCGATCTCCGGAGAACGCGAGACGGGCACCCTTACCCTGGTGCTTGCCAATCCGGGTTCGCGCGGCCAGCTGTTGCTCGGTAAATACCTGGGGGCGCTCGTCTCCCTGAGTATTCCCCTGATCTTTTCCTTCCTGGTGGCCATCGCCATCATGCAGAGTTCACCTTACCTCCACCTTTCTACCGACGACTGGGCGCGGATCGGCCTGATCTTCCTCCTCTCTCTGCTCTACCTATCCACCTTCCTGCTCCTCGGTCTGCTGCTTTCGGTGAACACGCAGCAGTCGGTGACCACTCTGCTGTGGGGCACTCTGTGCTGGGTTTTGCTGGTGCTTCTCTATCCCACGGCGGTTCTGTTTTCGGTAGATCGCATGAAACCGCTTCCGGCTCAGGACAGCACGGTTCAGGCGGTCGAAGAGTTGCGTCAGGAGTTCAAGCGGGAGGCGGAGGGATTTCTCGAACAGCGCGGCAAGGAGAAGGCATGGGATGGGCTGCGCGGCAGCCGTTCCTCCTCCAGCGACGGCGTCGGCGAGACGGTCCGCGTCACCCCGCAGCGGGATGATCACGGCGTCATCGATCCTCAGACCGAGGAAGCGATGCGCTTCGCCCGGGAGTTCTACGCCTTCCAGGAGCCGCTGCGCGCCGAGTACGCCGACCGCATCGAGCGTCTGTGGCAGACTTATGTCGAGAATCATCTCCATGCCCAGGCCGGTCTGGTCTGGGGGTTGCTGCGCCTGTCTCCGGCGGGACTCCTCGCCGAGGCTACGTCTATGGCCGCCGACACGGATCTGGCCAGCTATCAGCGCTTCGTCGGCCAGGCCCGTCGCTTTCGGGGTGATCTGACTCGCTATCTGGAGAATCGGGATGCTTTCGGATCGCGTCTGTGGTTCACCTCCATCGACGACGAGGTGGAGATCTCATCCCTGCCCCATTTCGCGGAAGTGCCCGAGGGGTTCGCGGAACTCCTCGGGCGTCTGGCTTCCCGCATCGGGGTTCTGGCGGCGCTCAACGGCATCCTTTTCGTCGCTACTCTGAGTGCATTCGGCCGCAAGCAGATCATCTGAGCGCCTGGAGGCAGCCATGCTCTGGACCATCGTTCGCCGCGAACTCCTCGACCACCTGATCAGTCTGCGTTTCGCCCTGCTGTCGATTTTGACGTTGCTCCTGCTGACTGCCAACGGCCTGGTCTTCTCCGGCGAGCAGCGCGCCGCCGCAGTCAGTCGATACAATTCGGACGTGCGCAAAGCCGACGAAGAACTGGAGCAGCGCTGCAGTGTCGGGTTGGGTCATCTGGCCGAGCGCGGCCCGGGAAATCTGTACCGTCGGCCCGGCCGTCTTTTCTTTTGCGTGGCCGGTCGCGATCAGCACATTCCCAGTCGCATCGAAGGGGGAACGCACAGCGGCCACGGCTGGGGCGGCAAAGAATTCAACTATTCCTGGCACATGCCCTGGAATCTGAACTATCATCTGGATACGCCCGCGCAGCTCAATCCGGTGCTGCCCTCCTTCGCCGAACTCGACTGGTCCTTCATCATCGGCATGGTCGCCAGCTTGATGGCGGTGCTGCTCACCTACGACGCCATCTCCGGAGAGCGCCAGCGCGGCACCCTGCTGCTGATGATGACCAACCCGATTCCGCGAGATTCGGTTCTTCTGGGCAAGTTTCTGGCCGCCTTGCTCACCGTTGGTTTGCCCCTGCTGACCGGCCTGTTGATCAGCCTGCTGATCCTCCACACCGGTGGCCGCGTCGATCTGGATGGGGCCGACTGGGGGCGTCTGTTGCTAATCGTCGCTCTGAGTCTGGTCTATGTCGCCGTTTTCGTCAGCTTTGGCCTGCTGATCTCCACCTGGGTGCGCCGCCCGGCTCTGGGATTGCTCACCCTGCTCCTGATCTGGGTGCTCAGCGTCGAACTCATTCCCGGTGCCCTGGGCATTCTGGGCATGCACCTGGTCGAACCGGTCACACCGCTCGAAAAGGAGCGGGAGAGTCGAGAGCTGAGCGAGTCTTTCTACGAAAAGATGCGCGCCGGCCTGACCGATCAACCTTCCCCTTCCCAGGCACCGGGGGACGAAAAGATTCTCGCCGACTGGGCGGATCTCTTCAACGATTTCCAGGAGCGGGACATGCAGATCAAGGACGGGGCCATGGACCGCCAACTCCGGCGGGTGCGCTTTGCCCGCCAGCTGACGCGTCTCTCGCCCACTGCTCTTTACCGCTACGCGCTGGAGGGGCTGGCCGGCACCGGCTTTCCCCACTACTACGCCTTTGTCCAGCAGACCCGCCGCTATCGGAATCGCTTTGTCGAGTTCGTCCTCCAGGAGGATGGGGGGGATTCGGACAGCCCACACGTGTACTTCGTCAAAGAAGGTCTGTCCAGCGAGCCGGTCGAACCTCACAGGGTGCCGCGCTTCGTCGACCGCTTCGACTTCGCCGCCGGTCTGCAGGTGGCCGCCTGGGACCTGGTGGCGCTGGTCCTCCTGGCCGTCGTCATTTTTCTGGCCGCCTACCTGAGTTTTCTCCGCTGCGATCTGATCGAAGCGTAAGTCGAGTCGGGTTGCAGCGCATCAGTCTAGCCCCGGTATTTTCTCTATGACAGCACGCCGATTTTGCGCCCGGATGTTCCGGAGTCTTCAGAACATCGAACATCCGGGCATTTCCGTATAACGATTTGAGACTCATACCAGATTGCTAAACTGATGTCCCGATGTTACCGGGATTTCCCGAAGAGAATCGTCGAATGGGACGGAGGGTCCGCGCTGTTGGATGGAACGCACGTAGTGCGTTGAAACCAATGGCGACCCAACAAAAGGACATCTGAAAATCAATTCGATATTACAGGCCATCGGTCAGCCATTCGACCAGGGATTCCACCAGCAGTTGTTCGGCGCCGGTGGGGATGGCTTCGATATCTCCCGGCGCCAGGCCGGGGATCAGGCCGAGGGCGGCGTAGCGTCCCTGATTATGTGAGCCGGCGACGAGGACCGGGCGGTCTTCTTCGTCGGTGGCCAGCACCGTTCCACCCGGACCCGGTTCCAGACTGATGTGGTCGTAGTAGGCGTGGGATTGGAGACCGGACGGCAGACCGGCTACCGCTGGATGATCGGGGGATGTCACCTGCCATTGGGTGCTGCCGGGAAAGCCGGTGCCGCGTCGGCAGATTTCGGGCACTATCGGCAGGAGACCGCGTATGCCGACCATGTCGTGGGTGACCAGGAGGCGCCCTCCGGCGGCGATCCACTGGCGCAGTTGCAGGCGAATCTGACGGTTGACCCGGCTGGTCTGGCGCGGTTGGGGAATGACGAGGATACGGGTGGCTTCCAGCACGGAGGGGGTTAGGAAGTGGACCGGGAATGGAGTTAGATCCTGTCGTTTCTCCAGGAGCTGGAGAAGAGATCGACCGCCGTAGCCGTCGACGAAAACGCCGATTGGGATGCCCTCTTCGGGCAATTGGGGGGCGGTGTAGAGCTGTTGCAGACTGTCGAGGAAGGCCTGGTCCCGAATGCGCAGCACCGGACTCCGGCGGGTAAAGTCGCGCTTCTTGCCTCTGGGATTGCGATATTGACCCTCGACGACCAGGCGGTAGTCGCCTGGGTTGAGTATCAGCGAGGTAAGGAGCCCGGTCTCGTCGCGAATCAATTTTCCCATCTCCCGGCATTGCTCACCTCCCAGGTCGCAGAGGAGGATGCGGCTGCCGGACTGGGGCTCTGCGAGCCGATCTTCGAAAAGCTGGACGCGCACGGACAGTTCTTCGCCGGCTCGGTGGAATTCCTCCCCGGGTTCCAGGCCGCGGAAGGAGGGGGCGGGAAGATCGAACCAAACGCGGGGGCCGTGGTGCGGGGGATACGTCTTTTCGGCGGTGATCCCCTGGTGCAGGAGAGGGAGCACCTTTTCCCCCAGCCAGGTGTCGTACTGGAAGAGGATGAAACCGTCGGCCCCGGCTCTGCGGGTCCAGTCGATCTGGGCGATCAGATCGTCGACATGCGGCAGGCGGAAGGCGCCGATGCCGGCGTACAGGGAGGCGCGGCCACCGACCCAATCGACCTGGCGCTCCACAGTGCGGCGGAAGCGGTCGGTGTCGGGGATGTAGTCCATGGGGCAGACGAAGTCGAGGTATCCCTCTTCGATCCAATTCACCCAATCCTGGCCGATCGACAGGCGGGTCTGCGGCCAGTCGGAGAAGACGGCGGCGGAGATCTCGATTCTGGGGCGGATGCGACGGGCTTTGATGGAGACGGCGCGCACCAGGCGGGTGATCTGCTGGCGGCGCCACGGCTGGAAGATTTCGGCCAGGTCGCCGGTGACCACGTCATCGGGCCAGGTATCGACCTGGTGGCCGGTCTGCGTTTCGAAGCGGAGCCGGCAACCCTGGCAGAAGCAGCCCCGGGAGTTGGGATAGCGGATGTAGTCGAAGTGGAGGCCGTCGACGGGATAGTTGCGCACTACCTCGAGCAGTGAGGCTACCTCCAGATCGAAATTGTCCGGATGCGAGGGGCAGAGCCAGGTGACTTCTGCGCCATCGACGTCGCGCTGCAGCCGCTCCTCGGCGCGCATCCGGGAGACGAAGGTGGTATCCGCTGTACTGAGGTTGAAATTGACTTTCCAGGCGTGGATGGCCAGGCCGTATTTGTGGGCGGCCGACACTGCCTGCATGAGCTGATCGCCGCGCTTCCGGACCTGCGGATCGACCGGTAGTGTCCGGCTCGGATAGCTGGTTATGCCGGCGTCGAGCATGTTGGGGACGATGGCGTTGAAGCCGTTTTCGGCCAGGATGCGACAGGTTTTGTCCCAGCCCCAGTCGCCCACGCCATAGGGGGTGTGCAGCCAGACGCCGCGAAATTCTCCGCGCTGCGAGGTCTGCACCTGGGCAAGAGCGCGCACGGTCAGGGAGTGCGCTTGAAAGGCCGCTTCCAGGGCGTTGCTGAAGTTTCCGGTGGAGAGGAGGTCCAGGGTCTGGATGCGCGCGTCGTCGGCCCGTTTAAGATCTTTGCGTGCCTTTTTTATGGGAGCGGCCAGAGCGGCCAGGGCGTCCGGGCCGCCGCCGATTTGTGCTGTGGCTTCCAGGGCGCCGCGCACGGCTGTGGACCAGATATCGGGGAAGAAGTGACCGAGGAGGGCGGTGTATAGTTGTGCAGTCCCTTCGGGATCGTGCCCCAGGAGGACGTGGGTGAGGTGGGCGCCGCGAGGGGAGAGGAGCAGAGCCGGATGTCCGGTGATCGCTCCCCGCAGATCGTGCCAGGCGGCGACGACGCGGACCGAATCGGCGGTGGGAGTGGCCAGGACAATATTGGGGGAATTCTGGTGCATTATCGAAGGAGCGTGCGGAAGCGTCCGGTCGATGTGGATCTGGGCGAAGGTAGGAGTTTCGGGGCGCAGGTATTTTCCCGTGCGGATTCCCAGGCGCTCCTGCAGCGGGGAGGGCAGTTGATAGAAGGTGAAGAGCTTGCCGCCCCGGTCCAGCATGCGGCCGATCCAGGCCAGGCTGGTCGAGTCGCTGTCGGCGTCGTAGGCGAGGAAGAGGGCGTCCACCTGATCCGGGTCGCGACTGCCCAGAGAACCGCGATCCAGACGTTCGTAGGGGAGCCCGATTCTGTCGAGGGCCTGAGAGATCGGATCCATATAGGATTCGCCGTAGAGCAGTATGCGGGGCTCCTGCGCCCTCAGGGGGGTGATCAGGAAGAGGGCAATCAGAAGGGTGGAGCGGATGGAAAGAGACATGGTGGACTCCTCGGCTGGCGCAGTCGGCCGGATGAAAAACGGAATGGTTCGATGGATCATTTCCCGGATGGGATGGATCAGTAGATCTTTGTGGAGCTGAATTTAGGCATGGTTCAAAAGCGGGTTACAGGTTTTCGACTGGAGTAAGGGCGACCGGCCGGTCGCCTTTACGGTTTGGGCTCGACGAGAAATCTGGAGATCTATCGAGGGTGTCAGAAAATTAAAGGGAGGGGAGGAAGGGAACAAGCGTGGGCGTTGGGGGAATGTGGAATAGATCGGTGGGAAACGCCATTTGGGGATTGGCGGAGAGCGCCATCGAGTTGGCGACAGAGACCGTTTGGGAGAATGGCGGGAAAAAGCGAATATTTCTTTAAATCAATAAAGACAATTAGTTATATTTATTTTTTCAGATCCTGGAATAAACTGGCACGGGGCTTGCATCGCGGAAGGCGGAGGAATTGAGATTACGACTTCGCAAAGATTCGCGAGCACGTCACCGAGAGGAGTAGAGATCATGGCCAAGAAGAGCTTCGATCGTCTGGTCGATATCTGGAAGTCCAACGTAAACGATTTGCTGGATAAGATGGAAGATCCCGAAAAGATGGTGCGCCAGCTGGTTCGGGATATGGAAGTGGGTGTGGATCGGGCGGTGGAAGATCTGTCCAGAGCAGTGGCCAATCAGCGTCGCCTGGAGCGCCAGGAGGAGCAGAACAGGGCGGAGATCGAGAAGTGGCAGGCGAAGGCGGAAAAGGGGATCGAGGAGGGGGACGAGGAGTACGCGCGCCTGGCTCTGATCAGGAAAGCGGATCTGACCAAAACAGCCGAAGAACTGCCGGCGGTCCTGGCGGAGAGTCGCGAGACGACCGCGCAGCTGCGCATTCAGCTGGAGGAGATGCGCGCCAAGCTGGAGGAGACCCGCAAGCGCCAGGACGATCTGATCGCCCGCTATCGGGCCGCGCGCAGCAGTCAGGGGGGAGACGAGGGGTGTGAAGAGTCGAATGATCCCTTTTCTCGCCTGCAGAATATCGAGCGCCGGGTGCAGGATCACGAAGCGGATTTTGCGCGCTACGAGCAGAAGGTGGATGTCGCCGCCGCCGAAGCGGATTTGTACCGGCAGATGGGCGAGGACAAAAAGACGGAGAGTGAGCTCAAGAAGATGGATCGGGAGAAGAAGGTGGAAGAGGAACTGGCCGCCCTGCGCGACAAGATGAACAAAGCGGTCTAAAGAAGGTGCCAAGCCCAAAGATCAGTTGGCTATTTGAGAGCATCGGCTGGTTTTGGCGAATACAGAGCAATGATCCAGTTTTTTCTGGATGAGGATATGGGGATTGAAAATGGATAGCCGATACGTTTCGGATAAGTCCAGGCTGGTAGCCGCGATCCTGTGCAGCTTTTTCGGGGTCTTCGGGGTCCACCGTTTCTACGCTGGCAAGATCGGCACCGGCATCTTGATGCTGGTGACCTTTGGAGGGCTCGGCATCTGGTACATAATCGACCTGATTATGATTTTGCTGGGGTCGTTTCGCGACAGCGAGGGGAGGTTGATCCGCGAGTGGCTGGAGCCGGAGGGAGGACAGCGAACGCCGGCCAGCGAACGGGCGGAAGAGCTGAAGGAACGCATGAGCCAGATCGAGGGACGGCTCACCGATTTGCAGGGAGTGATGATCGACCTGAGCGAGAAGTTCGATCGTCGTCAGTAGACTATTACCAACTGGATGTTTGCCGGCATCAAGGGAGCAGTGGCGATGAAAATTCGATGGATATGTGCGGTCCTTTGCGGTCTGATTCTCAGCGGCGCGACCGGTGTCGCACAGGCACAGATAGCAGCGCCCGTGCTCAGGGATGTGGTGGTCGACGGCAGCCTGGACGAATGGCCGGATCATCTCGAGAAGTACCCGATTCGCAATCACAGCGGGGTGTATGGCGCAACGGATATAGACGACGTCGATCTGAGCACGAGCGACGATCTGAGCCCAAGTTTCAGAGTGGGATTCGATCCGGATGAGAATCTCCTCTATGTGGGCGTCGAGGTGCGGGATGACTATCTGAAGGTGGGCAACGATTCGAGGAATACCGATGCCTGCGAGGTATACGTCTACGGGGGCGCCCGGGGCGACAAGCGGAAGTTGAGCAATCCGCTACAGTACGTGATGGTGCCGGGCGGAGGATCATACGGCGGACAGGGGAATCCGAGCTTGATGGGGGGTGAAATCGGCCGGACCAGGACTCAGGGAGCCTACTCTCGCAAGGGGGATTTTACGGTATATGAGTGGGCGATTGAGGTGTTTGAGAAGTTCCCGAAGAGTACCGTTGATCTCAGGTCGGGGATAGTTGTGGGCTTCGACGTGGTCGTGGTGGACGAGGACCATTGGGGGACAGCCGCCTGGGTCTCCTGGGGGCCCTCGGTGGCAGATAAGTCGGGTAGCCCCGGCCGTATTGGACGGTTGAAGTTGCTCGACGAGAGTGGGAACTGGAGTGCAGTAGCGCCGCCCGATATGGAGCAGTTCGATCGAGATATGGATCAGTTCGGGGAGGATATGGGGAAGTTTGGAGAGGATATGGGGCGGTTCGGCCAGGAGATCGCCCGGTTGGCGACGGGGGCGGCGGCGCTCGGTCTGGAAGAGGCCGCGAGGGAACTGGAGAGAGAGGGGCTGAGGGAAGGAGCGGATCTCAGGGAAGCGCGGCAGGCGCTGGAAGCGGCGCGGCACCAGCTGGAGGCGGAGCGCCACCAGTTGGAGGAGATGCGTCATCGCTCGTGGGGGGGGATGCAGAGTGGAGTAAAAGAGGATATCGCCGAATGCATAGGGGCCGGGTTTATCATTCTGACCATTGGGCTGGCTATCGGGCTGGTGGTGTTTATCGCCCGTCGGGGGAACAAGCAGCCGGTGCAGGCCGAGATTCTCGATGAACTGGCGGAGCGTCTGGAGACGATAGAGCAGCGACTGACCGATACGCAGGATGTGATGATCGCTCTGAACGAGAAATACGATCGGATGGAGGGCGGGAGTCGGAATTAGCATTCAGCGGGATGAGAAGGAAGGATGGTCCGCTGCAGGCGGCCGTCTCGAAGTGATCGGAAATTGTTTGAGAGTCGGTTAATAGGGGATTCAACAGACAGGAGAAGAGAGCGATGTTTGCCAAAATAATCGGAGCCATCATGCTGGTGATCGGCATTGGAATGACCCTTTCCTCGATCGGGATGGTGGTGGTCGGCGTCTTTTCCTTTATTGCACTGGCCGTCAAAGTAGCCCTGGTAGTCGGGCTGGTTTACGTGGCCTGGCGGCTGATCAATAATGCGAACGTGTTGCCGAAGATACTTGGGGCTTTCCTGCTGGTAGGGGGGATCAGTCTGGCCTTCCCGGTCGCCGGGGCGCTGATCGCCGGCACCTTCGGGGCGATCGGCCTGGCGATCAAGGTAGTGATTACCTCCCTGCTGGTCTACTTCGGCTGGCGCTGGCTGAAGCACGGGACCTTCAGCACGCCGAGTCGCAGTGAAATGAGAAATTTCCGGGCCTGAGGGCATTTCAACGGTGAACTGGAGACGGTATGTTACCCGCCCTTCTGTGGATCGCCATCGGCCTGATCGCCGCCGTCCTGACGGGCATGAGGGCGCAGCTCATGCTGCTCGCCCGCATGCCGGACGGGGGCTGGTTGGCTGCTGCCGGTGGCCTGCTGGTCGGCGGCCTGGTGCTGGCGGTTGTGCTGGCGACGGTCTTCACCTTCCGTTCATTGAGGGGAAATCTATTGTTGCTCGGCGGGGTGCCGCTGCTGGTGCTGATCGTGGGGGGAGCGGGGATCTGGCGCTTTCCGGAGCACCGCTTCAAGGATTTGCAGACGGCCGTGGAATGGCGCCAGCTGCATCCGACACTGCGGCTGGCGGTCTGGCTCGTGGCCATTGAGGACAGGAGTATGGTGCTCACCGATATCGCCCGCACGCCGGAAGGGTACGTCGGCATGGGATTGGAGCCGCAGCGCGAATCCCGGCACTACGTCGGTGAGGATGGATACTCTCGGGCGGTAGATCTGAGGGTTTCGGATGCCGGGCGACTGCGCAACTGGGCGCGCCAGGGACTCTTCCTGCTGATGGGGGTGGAGACGGTGCGCCACGTCGGCACGGCGGACCACCTGCACGTGGCTTTGCCTGAATGAAGGGATAGACGCGATGAAATGGATATCATTGGGGATTTCGAGTTCTGTTTTGCTGGCGGCCGTTCTGATCGGGAAAACGCCCGAGGCGGAAGCGAAGACGCGAGACGATCTCCACCGGACTTTTGATGTGGAGGCCGGAGGCGAGCTGATTATCGAAGCTGAGGATGGGGATATAGAAGTAAAGGGGACGGAGAAGAACAGGGTGGTGGTGGAGGTGTTGCGGAAGGCCAGGGCTAAAAACGAAGAAGCCGAAAGAGGGATGCTGGAGAACCACGTCGTCACCTTCTATCAGGATGGGAATAGGGTGACCATCAGCGGCGAGAGGAAAGACCGGCGGAATTTCTGGAATCTCATCACTGTCGGCGGGTTAGAGGTGCGCTACGTCGTCTCCGTGCCGCGGGAGTTCGACGTGGATCTGACTACTTCAGATGGAAATGTGTCGGTGGATGAGCTAGAAGGGGTGCTGGAGGTAAAGAGTTCGGATGGCGATTTGAAGCTGGGGGACGTGAGCGGAGGCGTGCGTGCCATCACCTCCGATGGGCATATATTCATCGACAAATTCGTGGGGGATCTCCACCTCAGGAGTTCGGATGGGGATATCCGCGTTGGCAGCGTTGGAGGGGATCTGGTTGCGGAGACCAGCGACGGGAATATCGAGGTGAAGGATATTAAAGGGGATCTCGAAGCAAAAACTTCCGACGGAGATATCGAGGTGACTTTCGCAGAGTCACCCGAGGGCGCTTGCCAACTGAAGACTTCGGATGGCAATATTCGCGTGCGGTTGGTAGAGGATGCGACTGTGGAGCTGGACGCGCGAACCGGCGACGGCAGAATCTACTCCGAATTCCCGATGTCGGAGAGGGGTGAGAAAAGGGAAGGGGTGCTGCGGGGAAAGATCAACGGCGGAGGGCCGGAGCTGTACCTCAAAACGAGCGATGGAGATATCGATTTGAAGAAACTGTAAAAAAAGACGGTGCCGGATAGCTGAAGGCGACGAGATGGTGGGATGCCATTTTGTCGCTTTTTTTTTTGGATTTCCCGGCATCAAAAAGTGCTGTAGAGACGATCCGGCTTAGGAAAATTCAGATCTGGATTTTCCAGTCGGAAATTCTTGACTTCCCCCTTCTCTTGCCGTACTAATTCAGAGTTATCGAGCCGGGGAAAATCGATTCACAGCGGCTCCCAAACCGAATTCCGCACTGTCTGCAGATATCCTATGTCATCAGCCAGTCATCCGCTGGAGATCGCCCAGCAACTGCAGCGCGGCCTGTTGCCCGAAACCATTCCGCAGGCACATCCCTTTCACATCGGCGTGCTGTCGGTGTCGGCGGAAAAGGTGGGGGGCGATTTCTACGACTTCCTGCCCCGAGAAGGGAACAGTTTCGATTTCGTGCTCGGGGATGCGACCGGCCACGGGCTCACTGCCGCTCTGGTGGTGGCTGTGGCACAGGCCGCATTCCGCGAGGGGATCGAGAGCGGAGTCGAACTGCCCCAAATTTTGGACCACGCCGACCATTTGCTGCACCAGCGCCTGCCGCGCCGTTTTTTCATCGCCGCCAACTACGGGCACGTAACTCCCGAAGATAGCCGAATACTGCTCTTCAATGCCGCCCAGCAGTCCCTTTTTCTCGATGCGAAGCGGGGGGATTGTTGCGAAATAGAGGTGGAAGGAAGCGCCCTGCCTCTGGGAATAACCGGGCGGGGAGGGTATCATCCCAGCGTTCTGACGCTGGATCAGGACGATCTGATAGTCTGCGCCAGTGACGGCATTCCAGAGGCGCTGAATCCCCGGGGAGAGATGTTCGGGTACGAACGGCTGAAAGAGGCGATTCAGCAGGCGAGCGGAACCGAGCCGGGAGAGGTGATCAACCGCGTTTTTCGGTCGGTGTACGAATTTGCCGATGGGTGTGAGCAGGGAGATGATTCGACGGTAGTGGTTATCAGGGCGGATTCTGGATGGAGTGGCGGTCTGGTGGAGGTGGAGGATAGAGCAGTGGTGGGGGAACGCCGGCCGGTTGCGCTGTTTTGCCTGCAGGCCTCGGAGGGGAAAGCGCCACAGGCCCTGCCCGTATCTGTGTGGGAAGAGATCCAGAGAGAGGTGGACCAGTACGGCGGAGTCGTCGACCAACTCTCGCCGGATACTGTGGTCGGCTGCTTCGGGCTGCCCAATCTGCACGAAGACGATCCCGAACGATCCATTATGGCGGCCCGTTCCGCCGCACAGATTCTGGCCGGGAGAGGTTTCGACGCCCACTGCGGACTTCACGTCGGCACGGTCGTGACGCGCGTCGATGGGAGCATCGACTACAGCCTGATGGGAGAGACGCTGGTGGAGACGCTCAGGCTGCTCGACGAAGGAAAACCGGGTTGCTCTCTGCTGAGCGAAGACGCGTACCAGAGACTGGCGGGTAGAATGCGCCTACACGCCAGAGAGGAGGTCCGTTTCGAGCGTCGGATCTACGCGCTTGCCGCCCTGGTGCAGGTGCGTCAGATGAGTCGGTCTATCCAGAGAAGGGACAGTCTTTTCGTGGGGCGCCAATTGGAACTCGGGCGGCTGCGCCAGGCCTGGAAGCGGGCGGGAAGGCGTCGGGGAGCGGTTACGATGGCGAGCGTTGTGGGGGAGGCGGGTATCGGCAAAACTCGGCTGGTTGAAGAGTTCCTCCGGCGGAAGGGAAGAGACGGTGTACTCCGGGGACAGGTGCGCCCCTATCCCCCGGAAAGCGCCGGACTTTTCTCTTCGCTCGTGCGCTGCTGGCTCGGAGTGGAGGACGGGGATGCAGAGAGCGGATTGGAGAAGTTGGAGGAGCGCCTTGAGGAATTCGGCGATAAGGATGTGCGGGACAGCAAGCCGTATCTGAAGGGATTGATGGGCCAGCGGGAAGATCTGCCGGGGGGGCTCGACCCGCAGATGTACCAAACCGAACTGGCACGCGCTGTTCATCTCTTTCTCCAGGCGCTGGCTCGGCAGATGGCAGAGAGAGATGAACCACTGGTCCTCGTTCTGGAAGATCTGCAGTGGATCGACCCTCTCTCGGCGGCAATTCTGACCGCCCTGGTAGGGGAATTCAAATTCGACCGGGAGATCCTCGTGCTGGCGCTCACCCGGCCGGAGGAGGAGGTGCTCGCACTGTTATCCGGATGCCGACGACACGCGCAGATTGTCCTGGAACCGCTCCACGAAGCGGATGTGGACAAGTGGATTCGGGGGACGCTACCCGGGGGGGAGGTGGAGGACGAGATGCTGAACGCCCTGCAACTCCAGACAGAGGGCCATCCTCTCTTTCTCGAGGAATTGCTGAACCACCTGCGGGAGCGGGAGTTGCTCTATGAAGAGAATGGGGAGTGGAAGATCCAGCGGAGCGGCGAATGGAGTATACCGGGGAATCTGAACGGATTGATTCTTTCGCGAGTGGATCAATTGGCCCATGCCCCTCGGCAACTGCTGCGCAACGCCAGCGTAATCGGGAAGGAGTTTTCGGGCGGTTTGCTGAAGGAGATGGCAGAGGGAATCGAAGAGGATGAATTGCGCGGGAGTATAGAAGACCTAGTGGAAGGACAGTTTATCGTCGAAATCGAAGGGCAAAGAACATTCACCTTTCGGCACATGCTGATCTGGCAGACGGTGTATGAAACCCTCCTGGCCGATGATCGCAAACGGCTGCACGCGCGGGTTGGGCAGATTTTGGAGATGCAATACGGCGAACAGGGGGAGAGTCAGCCTGAACTGCTGGCCCATCATTTTTACCGGGCGGAGGTGTGGGACAAGGCGCTGGACTATCTGGTCCGGGCGGGAGAAAAGGGGATTGCGGCCTATGCCAACCAGGACGCTCTGGATTACTACGCACGCGCTCTGGAAGTGTGCAGGATGTTGGGGAATTCCACTCTGGAAACAGAGATCGATGTGGCGCGCAGGCGAGGTCTGGTGAACTTCACTATCGACGAGTACGAGGGGGCCATCGATGATTTTAAGCGCATGCTCCTCGGGGCCCAGGCGCTGGGGGATCGGCGTCTCGAAGGGATGGCCCTCGCCTATCGCGGTTGGATGGAGCGGTCGAACCACGACAATGCAGCCGCTGAGGAAACGCTGAGGGCCGCTCTGGATGTGGCGGGTCGAGAATCGGAGGATGTGCGCTTTTTCGCCAGCGCCAATCTGGGGTTGTTGTTCCGGGTCTTCAATCGGCACGCGGAAGCCGAGCCGCTCCTCCGGGTGGCGGATGAACTGGCACCGGGGATCGAAGAGCCGTCTATGCGGGACGGGTGGTTCTTTTCCAGCCTCTGGTCTTCCTTTTGGAAAGGGCGTTTTGGCGACGTAGTGGAGCGGCTGGACCGGTGGGGGGATGTCCTGAAAGAGACCGCTCAACCTTTCATACAGCTCCTGTGTCGATGGGTAGAGGCATTGGCAACCGCCGGGAGGGGAGAGTACGAGCGGAGCCTGGCTCTACTCGAAGAACTGCTCTCAGTCAGCGAGCGCGCCGGCGATATCTGGACCTGGACGCGTTGCCTGAATTCTCTCGGTTGGATCTATGGAGAACTGCAGGACCACCGGCGGGCGATGGAGTGGAACGCGCGCAGCGCCAGAGAGTCGAGAGAGGCCCGTTTTCTCAATCCCGAATGCGAAAATAACGCCCTGCTCAATCTTGGAGACAATCTGGTCGCCCTGGGAAATTTGGACGAAGCCGAAGTGAATTACCGGAAGGTCGAGAAGGTCGTCCGCAATCCCAGGCCGCAGGACCACTACATGCTGTGGCGCTACGCCCAACACTTGTTCCACAGCTACGGCGAACTATGGCTGTTGCGGGGCGAAACTGAAAAGGCACTTGTCTATGCCGGAGAGTGTCTGGCCGGAGCAGAGGAGAGCGGCAGTATGAAGAACGTCGTCAAGGGGTTGCGGTTGCGAGGCCAGGTGTTCCTGAAACAGGGCGGGTTGACGGAAGCGGAAGATGCGCTTTCCAGTGCACTCGAGAGCGCCAGACAGGTGGGGAATCCACCGCAGCTGTGGAAAACCCATGTCGCTCTGGGAGATCTGAGATGGGCTCAGGAGAGGTGCGCCGATGCCCGGCGGGAGTACGCGGACGCTCTATCGGTAATCGAAGGAGTGGCCGTCGGTTTGGGGGATGGGTCATTGAGGGGGGCGCTGTTGAATTCGGACGCCGCGCAGGCCATACGCCAGAAGGTAGACCGTTCTTCTGAGAACGGCCGGCGCGATTCAGACCAAGGAGGAGAAGGATGAAAGTAAGGGGAGCGGATTTCGTGCTCTACGAAGTCGCCGATCTGGACAGAAGTATAGAGTTTTATCGCGATGTTTTGGAGCTTGAACTCGAGATGCACGTGCCGGATTTCAAGTGGGCGGAGTTCGATGTAAAGCCGATTGCGCTGGCCCTTTTCGTTCCGGACCGGCCGCCGAAGGCCGGAGGGTCCATCTGGCTGGCCGTGGACGACGTGGTTCAGGCGGTAGAAGAGCTGAAGGGGAAAGGGGTGCCGGTCGTCATGGAGACGTTGGAATACCCCCACTGCTGGCACGCGGCCGTGACCGATCCCGATGGCAATGTGGTGGGATTGCACCAACGGAAGGACGGCAGCTTCGGCTGATACTCAATCGTGCTTATACCGGTTCGTTGGATATCCGGGCGTTCGCGATTATAGAGGAGAATCGTCGAACATCCGGGCTCCTTTTTTTGGCTGATATAAACTGTCTATCGATGACTTGCCGAGTTCAATCAATCAGAACAACAGCAGCTCGATCTGTTCGTCTTCGGGTTCGGTGTCGATGTGCAGGATCATCTGCTCGAGCCCGGCCTTGAGCGCTTCGAGAGGGCAGTGGGCGACGTAGCTGCTGTCGACGAAGGGATCGTCTTCGACCTCGGTTAGTTCGGATACATAGGAGCGCAGCATCTCCAGGTCGTCGCGCGAGGAGGCGCGGACAATCAGCGGGGCTTCGAAATCGTCGGGAGGTTGAGCGATCGAGTAATCTCCAATCGTCGTGGTCAGATGCATGGGACTCTCCCTTTCGGACAATGGGGTTCAATCATCTCTTTTTCTGGGGTCCATCTGCCTGAAAACGCGAATCGGTGATAAAAGGCAAAAACGTTCTGATAAAACATCCTGATACGCGTTATAAAAGGCATCAATTTTAATATACAAAAATATCTTCTATTTGTCCTAAGGTTTTATTTTTTACTGATTTACATGAATTTTTGTCCATTTTATTCATGGCGAGAGAGAGAAAGTGGCAAATTTAGGCCGAAATATCTCTTTTTGTGATGACTTCCTGTTTCGGTCTCTCTTTAGAAAAAAGAGAGACCGGCTTTTTTGTATGGAAGGCAAAACAGCGAGGCTGTGGCCGGACCTTGACTTTCCGTACCGCAAAGCGATACTAAAAGATTATTCGAGATAAATCCCCCAATTTTTGTCGACTGAAACCTTCCCGAAGGATGCAAAAATTCATGAAAACTGTTATCGCCTGCCTTGGAGGACTGATTCTGGCCGGGACACTGCACGCCGCCGAATCCTATTCTTGTGGTCCTTTTCTGCTGGATCCGGGACCCGATCGAATGACGGTCGTCATCGATCACGAAAAGCCGGTCACCGCTACCCTGACGTTAAGTGGGGCAGATGGTGGGGGAAAGAAGGTGATCGAACACGGGGAACCGGCGCGCCATCATCTGTTTGTTTTGGAAGGGCTGGAGCCGGGGGCGGAATATCGCTACGAAGTGAAGACAGGGCGGAAGCACGGCAGCGGGCGACGGTCTTTTCGCACCCTTCCTGAGGATCCGGAGCAGTATCGTCTGATCGCCCTGGGAGACGTGCGCTCGCAGCCGCATATCTGGCATAAGGTGGCGCAGCGGATCTTCGAGGAAGAGCAGGAGGCGTTGTTCATCATCGGCACGGGAGACTACCCGGCCGACGGGAGGCAATATGGACAGTGGATCGACCAGTTTTTCGTCCCTGCCAGGGATCTGTTGGCCCGGATGCCGATCTGGCCGTCTATCGGCAATCACGAGCGGACTCGGGCGAGTGGAGATGAGCGCGAGGAGGAATCGCATTATTTCAGCCTTTTTGAACTGCCCGGCAACGAGCGCTGGTACCGGATCGACTACCAGTATCTGACCCTGCTGGTGCTGGACAGCAACTCGCAGATGGGATCGGACAGCGAGCAGTACGCCTGGCTGCAGGAACAGCTGCGCTCCGAGCGAGAGCGGTTTACGATGGCGGCGTTTCATCACGCCCCCTTCACCTCGGGACCACACGGTCGCCGACATGAGGATGGCACGCCGAGGGAGTGGCCGGTCGATCAGGGGCAGCGCTTTCTGGCGCCGCTCTTCGAGATGTACGGAGTGGATTTGGTGCTCAACGGGCACGATCATTTGTATGAGCGCTCATACAAGGACGGGGTCTACTGGGTGGTGACCGGTGGCGGCGGGGCCCCGCTGTACAAAATCGACAGCGCCGAGAACCCGTATCAACAGACGGCGAAGTCGGTATACCACTACAGCACGCTGGATGTGGACAAGGAGGCGATCCGTTTGACGGCCGTCGATCTGGAGGGGGAGATCATCGACTGGGTGAAGATTCCGGTCGCGGAAAAAACGCTGGAAAGGAAGCGGTTTTTTGTTCGTGAGAAAGTGATGAAAGGCGTGCAGGTGGGGGCGTACTCTCCCGAGACTGGCGGAGTGTCGTGTGCTGTCGTCAACGTCCTTGAACTTCCACTGCAGGTGACAGTAGAAGTTCAGGGGGAGAAGGGAGGAGTTCTGGAAGAGGAGCCGTTTCTGCTGGGATCGGGTGAGGAGAGAGAGCTGGCGCTCGATCTGAGTCCCTTGCTGGGGGGCGATGCTCGGCCCACATGGCAGCAGCGGGAGATCGCCCTGGTGAAGTTCGCGCTGCAGGGTGAGGGAGGGGATTTCGGTGGGGTGGTGGAGGTGGAGCACGAGGTGAGCCTGAGCGAACCGGCCTATGGGGTGGCGCGTATGGAGAGGGTTGAGATCGACGGTAATTTGAGTGAATGGGGAGGGGTGGAATCGATGGCGATGGACGGGAGCTGGGAGGTGGTGCTGAAGCCGGAGGGATTCGCCGGTGGAGGGGATATGAAGGCGGTGGTGCGTCTGGGCTGGTCGCCGGGAAAACTGCATCTGGCCGTCGAGGTGGAAGACGATGCGGTGGTGGACGACGGTGTGAGTGCGGTCTGGGACAGCGATAGCGTCGAGCTGTATTTCGACGGTCGGCCCGAGGAGGAACGCGGCGATCGATACGGCGAGTGGACCAGTCAGAACATCATTCCAGTGCTCCGCAAGGCGGAGGGAAAGTTCGTGGGGGAGCAGGGCTGGAGTGCGGATGAGGTAGAGTGGAAGACCAGAGCGAGCGAGGGAGGCTACGTCCTGGAGATGAGCATTCCCTTTGCTCTGATCACCGGCAAGGAGCAGCTGCGGGCGGGGGACAGACTGCGTTTCGACGCGATGATCAACGACCGCGATCGGGGGGAGAAGGATGGTTCGCACCACCGGCTCTGGTCGCGGGGAGATGCCTGGAGGGATCCGTCGGAGTTCGGGATACTGATGCTGGAAGAGTGATACCAGATTGCCGAACGGAGGTCTGGATGCTGTCGGGATTTTCGGAAGTGAATTGTCGAACAACAGGGCATCCGAAAATCAATTCAGTATGAGGAGAGTGTTTGATCACGCCTCGATTTAGGAGAATCAATTTTTACGTAAATCCCCAGTATCCCAGGTCGGTTTGACATTCTTCGATCGACGGGGGGCTGACGCGGCAGGCGCTGCGTCAGCCCCTTTACTTTTTTCAGCCGATCTGTTCCAGCGACGAAGCGGCTGTTTCCAGCGTTTCCTCTGCTTCCCGCAGCATTTCCTTCATCTGGCGGATTTGTGTGGCGACCTGCCTGCCGGTTTCCCGGTCGTAGGGATAGGGGCCGGAGTAGCCGCAGTTGAGGCTCCAGGCATTGCGCAACTCGTTGGCCTGCCGATGGACTTCGGTGAGTTGTTTGCCGCTTTGATGGAGAGCCTGTTGTGCTGCGTCCGGGCTGCCATATCCGACCTCATCCAGGTTGGTGAAGGTGCCGGTGGCGATGAGGCGTCTGAGGGGGCGCATGACGAAAATTTCTATGGCGACTTCCACATCGTCGGGATTCAGGAGGCCTTCGCGCAGGCCGTGGGCGATTCCCTTCACCAGGTGATAGGAGTCGGCTCCATCTACCCTGGGGGGCATCTCGATATCGCTGGCTGCGAGCCACTCCTTTACCTGCACCAGGCTGAAGCGGATGATGCCCCCTTCCCGCTGTTTCCAATGTGGCAACCCCTGTTTCCACCACAGGTAGATCCAAACTGGACTGATCTGCAGTCGGCGGGCCATGTCCTCGAGTGTGCCGACCAGATCCCCGTTTCCTCCTCGGGGGAGGGTTGCCAGAAGGTCTTCGAATTCCTCGTATTCCACTCCCTCGGGCTCCTCGATTGTTTCGGGAGGACGGTACTGGAGGGCGTGATTCAGGGCTTCGTACATGGCCTTTCGCAACTCCTCGGGCATGCGGTTCCAGGCAGTCAGGGGGCCGGGAAATTCGTCGAACGCCTCCATGAATTTGTCCACGGCAGCCTGGTATTTCCCCCGCTCACTCAGCGATTTTGCCGTCTGGAGCAGGCGCTGGGCCAGGGCTTCGGATAGGTCGTCGTCTCGACGTGCGGTGTCCATGATGATCTCCTTGAGTTTCGCTCTGCCGCGCGATAGGCGCTGGCGAGCGGCTGTTTCGGAGAGGCCGAGCCGTCGCGCGATGGTTTTCGTGTCCAGCGCTTCGAAGTAGAACAGGCGGATCGGTTGGGCCATCGCCTCGGGAAGCTGAGCCAGGGCGTATTCGAGCAGGGCGGCTTCGGCGATCTCCTCCGGAGCGATCTCCTCCGGAGCGATCTCCTCCGCGTAGATGACCAGTTCCCGCAGGCGCTGCGACTCTCGGGCGGCACGGCGCTGTCGTTCCAGGGCCAGGTTGCGGGCAATGGCCGCCACCCAGGGGCGGAAATGGCTCTGCTCCTTCAGAGAGGGCAGGGAGATCAGGGCCCGGATAAAGGCCTCTTGCTCCATGTCGGCCAGCTCGTCGGGATCGGCGATGAAGCTGCGCAGGGCATGGCGCACCGCAGGGCGGCTTTGGCGCATCAGGTCGGCGAACTGTTCCTCGGTCAGGTCCACGATGGCTCTCCTCTCGTTTTTCTACCCGTATAGATGTCGCTGCCCATTGAAATGTGACATCACTCCGGGTATTTGGACAATAGAGGATCCGCTCAGCTATGCAAGTGCGTCGCGAAACTGTGACGAAAGGTATGGCAATGCATGGGCTCGGTGATGTCGGTTAGTTGCACCGCCTTCTGCACACCGGTTTCATGGAGATGATTCCACGCACTTGATCGAGCAATTTCTTCGACTCCAGAGGCATAACCGCACCTCCTATTGCTCGGTTGATGGGCTGATCTGCATGTGTTAATTTGGAAATAAGGTGTGAATATATTTCTACATAAAACACTCAATTCATAGGACCCGCTGGCGCGGACCGATGATCTTGATCGTTTTAGGCGACATCAAAGCGCGTTCCTGCCAACCACACGCGTCATCGATCTCTGGCGGTCTATTGAATGGAATACAGCATCCACGACGACAATCCGCAGTGGTAGTGCGAGATCGGGAGGTCCAGTGAAGGCCGGAACCGGTAGCAGAGAGATCACACTTCCCGAGTATCTCATCGGCGATACGAGGGTGCATGACCCACTCTTCGCAAGCGCGCTCGTGTTCGATGATGGCGTCAGGAAACTCGCCTTTGTCTGCGTGGACCTGATCGATCCTTCCTTTCCGGAGGCCCGACGAGATCTTCGCGAGCGGTTGGGTATCGAGCACACCCTCCTCAACGCCTCGCATACGCATTCGGACGGCAGAGGCCGGAGGAGGGACGGATGGAAGGAAAGAGTGGACGCGTTGATCGGTGAAGCGGTACAGGAGGCGCTGGAAAACCAGGTCCCCGTCTCCCTATATGGGGGCCGTCGGCCGGTACAGATAGGCTACAACCGGTACTCGAAGCGTTTCACCGACGCCATTGTCCCCTGGGTCAATACCCTCGAAGCGCGAACCGAAGGCGGCAAGCCACTCGCCGTTCTCTTCGAGCATCCCGCACACCCGGTTATGACCATCGAAGGCGAAGGGCTGAGTGCCGACTTCCCGGCGGCGGCGGTGGCGCGCATCCGCGAAGAACTTGGCGAAGACGTTCTGCCTCTGTTCGTCCAGGGTTGCACCGGGAACATCAACGCGTATCCCGTCGGTTTCAGCGTCGACAGCGGCCAGCACGACAACGCCGCCAGAGCTGGAAGAACCCTCGGCGAGGCGGTCCTGGGTGCCATGCGCGACGGCATCGAAATCAGCGCCGACACGCTCTGCGTGAAGACCACGAGCATCACGCTGCCCTGCAACCTGCCCTCGATGTACATGTGGGAGGAGATGACGGCACGGCTCATGCGACATCCTCCGGGAACGCCGATGTTGATTGGCACGACCGACAGCTGGACGCGATACCTGGATGTCACCAGGCAGATGATCGAGAGGGGCGAGCATCCTCACACCTGCTTCGAGGCGAGCCTGGTCACGCTGGGTACGGAGTGGTGCCTGATGGCGCTGCCCGGCGAGATCTTCTGCGAGTACGAACTGTGGCTGGAGGAGCAGGCGCCGTTCCGCCACAAGATGGTCTCGGCCTACACGAACGATGGCAGTGTCGAATACATCCCCACGGATAAAGCCCTTTCGCTGGGGGCAGAGGACCCCTTGAACGCGGAGAACGAATGCCTGGAGGCAACTGCCTGGCCGGGGTTCTTCTATGGAGTGAACGTGCGGGGCGCATGGCTCCCCTACGCCTCCGGGATCGAAACCAAAATCCGCGACGCCTTGGAAAAGCTCTGGGTCGCGTAGCGGAAGCGGCCTCTGGGTCGCGTAGCGGAAGCGGCATTGCCACGTGCACGCGTTGTACGAGGTCGGTGGAGCGTGAGTGGCGAAATGGAAGGCAGAGATGGAAGACAGAGATGAGTTTCGCCTCGGGAACACCATGGCATCCGTTGAGATTACAGAGCTGACCCGCAGCATCCTCGCCCCCGCGACCGCAACGGAACCGCGGAACATGGGTGCAGACCTGGTCACACTGCAGGACGGTCGGCTGTTGATGGGTGTCTCCCGCTGGCTCGGGGGATCGCACGACAACGACGGCAGCATGGTGTTTGGTCTCATCAGCGATGACTCGGGTAGAACATGGACGGACCCCTTCGACATCATTCGCCCGGATGACCACGTCGAAGCCGTCCGGATGCCCAACTTCCTGCGCCTGAAGGACGGCCGGCTGGCGTGCTTCTGCCGGTACCGCACCAGTATGCTCGACACGTGGACCGGGATGATCGTCTGTCTGGATGAGGAAGGATTGGGAAAGCCTGGATCTGGCCCGGATCAATGGTCGGCACCCAGGAGAATCTCGCCACCTGCTCCCGGAAGACACGTCCTGTTGAATAGCCGGGTAGTCAGACTGAGGCGGAGCGAATACGAAGGACGGATTCTGCTGCCGCTGGCGTCGCCCTGGCCGTGGGAAGAGGAAGATTGGCAGGGTACGGACATCCGAACGTGGATCCTGTTGTCGGATGACGATGGGGATACTTGGCGTGCGAGCAGGAGCGTACTCGCGGGTCCGGAGCGGGGTCTGATGGAACCATATATCGTCGAGCTGCACGACGGCAGGCTGAGGATGTGGATGCGGACGCAGGTCGACACGCAGTATGAGTCGGTCTCGGAAGACGGAGGCATCACGTGGAGCGAAGCAACTCCCGGAACGCTCGTTTCCCCGGAGTCACCGATCTCCGTGGCACGCCACGAAGCGACGGGTTTGCTGGGGGTGATCTGGAATCACAATCGAAAGGGGAAGCATACCGCCGACCGAACACCCATCTGTATCGCTTTTTCGGAAGACGGAGGGGCGTCATGGTTCGGCAAGCAGCGCCTGGACCCGGACCCCGACCTGGACAACTCGGGCTGTTCCTTCTCGTATCCGAGCATCGACTTCCTGGGAAACCGAGGATTCGTCACCTACTACGAGAACAGAGATCATCGCCTCTCGTTGATTCTGAGGACGTTCGTTCTTCGGCCATCTTGATGTAGCTGGGCGACGCCATCAGAACAGACGACAAGACAGTCGGCCTAGTACTGCCTGGCGGAAATTGTTGACAGGTTTCCGGCCTCTTGGTGAACCGGCGAAGAACTAGGCAGTTATTCCCGTCTGGCAGTACTATCCGCAAGGAGTCAGTTTTTAAAAAATCTGTCGGCGAGGATGTGGATTTCGTTCGGCAGCAGGAGGCCGACGATCACTGCCCATAGCCAGGGATCGTCAAAGACCTTTTTCCACCACTTCACCAACCCTTTGATGTCGACTATTTCGATGCTGAAGGCGTAGTGCAGCGCGCTCCAGGTGACAGAGACGATGATACCGAGGTAGAGGATGCGACTCAGCGGTCCCAACAGGGGATTGTGGGAGACACCTCTGTGGTGAAACAGTTTGGCATATGGTTTCCATAGGATGCGGAATACGCCCCACCTGCTCTGGGGATCGGAGCGTCCCAGGTCGAGGTCCGGACTCAGGAGCAGGGATGAGAAGATATAGGCTCCGGTAAAGCAGAGGATCGGTAAGTCCACCTTTTTCCACTCCACTTCCCCCAGGAACATAACGAGCATTGCGGTGGCCAGGATCAGGCACAGGATTGCCATTTCGGAATACAGGTGCACTCTTCCCGACGGCATGGTTGATCTCCCGAGACGGACGGACGTTCTTTTTGGGGTAAGATAATCACCTTCCGGAAACCGGGCCAGTTTTTGAATCTCCCAATTGGGAAGGGCGGATCCCCCTATGCGATTGATTTTCATCGGTATTTTTTTGATCTTGTCGAGTTTTCTGGCGCCAGCGATGGGAGAAGGTGCGGAGCGAGAATCTGCTGAGAACTGGCTCTCTCAGCGTCTGGCGGATCTGCCTCGTCCCGCCCTGGGACCGTTCGTCGGCAGCAGTTCGGGGCGGTTGATCGTAGCCGGAGGACAGGATGGTCGCGAAGGGGAACTGCTGACTGCGATTTACATCCTTGAATCCGAAGATCGGGAGCAAGGCGGAGTTGCCGCGTGGCAGATTTTCGAGATGGACGCTCCGCTGGCCTGGGGGGCGGCGATCAGCGCGGAGAATTCTCTCATCTGCATAGGTGGCCTGGAACCGGGCGGATATTCGCGTCGGGTCGTGCAATTGATCTGGGAGGATGGGGGACTGCAACAACGTCGCCTTCCGGATCTGCCGGAATCGCGCGCTTTTGGCGCGGGGGCTGCGCTCGATGGGGCGCTGTATGTTTGGGGTGGACAGAGAGCCCCCGGGGCATCTGCGGCCGACAACAGTCTGATCGCACTGAATCTGCGCGATCCCTCTCCGGTTTGGGAGGAGTTGGAACGCTGCCCAGGACCAGGGCGCATAGGCGCTGCCATGACTGCACAGGGGGGCGCCCTTTTGCTGTTCGGGGGTCGGGAGCTCCTTCGTCGAGAGGATGGCGCACCTCAGTATCGCTCTCCGACGGATGCCTGGAGCTATCGCCCTACTCCTTTCGACGGCACTCGCCAGAAGGGGTGGTTCCAGATCGCCGATGCACCGCGAGTTTTGAGCGCCGCCATCCCTTTTCCCACGGGTCAATCTCACATTATAGTTCTTGCTGATAGGGAAAATCCAGCCGGAGAAACGTTCCACGCATCGAGGGATTCTCAGCCGGGGCGAGAGATCTTCGCCTATCACACTATCACAGATACCTGGGTTTCGCTGGGGAGGGGACCGGATGGAGCAGGTGCACCTCGGTCTGCGCCATGGCAGGGAGGAGTGGTGCTTGTCGGCGGGGTGGATGCCGACGGGAAACCTGCGGGGGAAGTCCGAACGGGGAGCATTTCCGGTCAGACGGAAGCTCTGCACTGGTTGGACTACCTCACGATCGGTGTCTATCTGGTCGGTTTGATTGGCATCGGCGTCTATTTTTCGAAAAAGGAGAAGGGGAGCGAGGATTTTTTCCTGGGAGGGCGTAGAATTCCGTGGTGGGCGGCCGGCATCAGCCTCTACGCGACCGGCACCAGCGCCATCAGCTTTATGGCGATTCCGACCAAGACCTACGTGACCAATCAAGTCTACGGACTCGGTTCGCTGTGGAGCCCGGTCTTCTGGATTCCGGCCGCCTTCGTAATCGTGCCCCTCATCCGCCGTCTTCGGCTCACTTCGACCTACGAATATTTGGAACAGCGGTTCAGTCCGGGCGTGCGCCTGCTGGGTGGTGCTATCTGCATTGCCTTTCAGGTGATGGGGCGCATGAGCGTGCTGCTGCTCTTGCCGGCGATGGCGCTGTCGGCGGTCACCGGGATCGATGTATTTACGGCGGTGGCGATCATGGGTTTGATGGCCACCATCTATACGGTAATGGGAGGGATCCACGCGGTGATCTGGACCGATGTAGTGCAGTTCATCGTGCTTTTCGGGGGAGGGATACTGGCGTTTGCGATCATGGTTTTCGGCCTTGATGGTGGGATCGATACCTTTATCGGCAGCAATCTGGAATACGGCAAGTTCCACAGCTTCGAGTGGGGACTGGATCTGACGGTTCCGGTCTTCTGGATATTCGCCCTGAGCAGTTTGATGCAGCTGGCCGCCTTTCCCAACGATCAGGTGATGGTCCAGCGGGTGCTGGCCACGCCCAGTCCGAAAGAGGCGCGCAATGCGGCCATTCTGCTGGCGGCGATCGTCGTCCCGGGGACGATTCTCTTTCATTTGCTGGGCAGCGGACTGTTCGCTCACTTTCGCGCCAATCCCGAGAGCTTGAGTCCGACGATGGAGAATATCCACGTGCTGCCGCTCTTCATCGTGCAGAGTTTGCCGATAGGACTCACCGGTCTGGTCATCGCCGGGCTGTTCGCCGCTTCGATGTCGTCGCTCGATTCGAGTATGAACAGCGTTTCGACGGTAATCGTGACCGACTTCTACGGGCGTTTCAAGCCGGAGGTTTCCGATAATACGCGTCTGGTGCTGGCGCGGTGGATCACCGGTATCGTCGGAGTGCTGGGCACGGGCATGGCGCTGTTTATGGCCTCGTTCGAGATCAAGTCGCTCTACGACATGTGGATGCAGCTGGCAGCGCTGCTGGGAGGGGGTTTCGCGGGGGTGTACGCGTTGGGGATGCTCACCCGGCGCACCCACGCGCTGGGGGCGCTTATCGGGGCTACAGCCAGCGTGGTCATTACTGTTCTGATAAAGGCGTACACGCCGGTCCACTTCATGCTCTACGGGGTGGCGTCGATTCTCTCCTGCATG